>Ga0207690_10000111_pt1 | contig 66639 bp, 69 predicted proteins | sample KBSC23metaG_FD_184315 | JGI IMG/M metagenome (GOLD analysis project Ga0207690, IMG submission 184315) | Corn rhizosphere microbial communities from Kellogg Biological Station, Michigan, USA - KBS C2-3 metaG (SPAdes) (version 2) | ecosystem: Host-associated > Plants > Roots > Rhizosphere > Soil ... | reverse complement strand
AGTTCCTGGTTGGTCTAGCACGATTGGCCGGAGGGTCGTCGCGCGAGAGCGTCTCCACCCTAGTTGAAACAATCCCGGCGTTCCCGTTCGATTGCTCGGACAGGAACGTCAGGCCGCTGTCGCCGCGCCGCGACCCGTAACGCGTGCTCCCAACACGAATGCAGGGGCAACGTTTCGAAGGCGCGAGGCCACCTCGTTGACCCACATGGGCGTCCGAGGTCTTGCCGCTTATCTTAGACGTGCGGCCCGGGTCCTTTGGCAACCCCTTAATGAGGCGTCAAGAGGGCAGACGATAACGAGGTCTTGCGAAAGTTCCGCGACTGCCTATTGAACATCGCACTGCACAATTCTTGATCGAAGAAAGCTGGATGGAATTTCTACTTCCGCGAGAAATTAATGCTGCATCGCAGCATGTATTTCGCGCGCGCAACGCGGACGCATCGCGTCCCGTAGATGTTAACGCCGAAAGGGGATGAAGTCGTCGCCGCATGGATCGCCGCGACGGTCCATTCGGTGCGGCGAGTGATGGTGCCTGGGGGCGGATTCGAACCACCGACACGCGGATTTTCAATCCGCTGCTCTACCAACTGAGCTACCCAGGCGAAGGCCGCCCTCGCGGCGAGCCGCGTCTATAGAAGAGCCTCTTTCGGAAGTCCAGCGAGGCCCTGCTCAGCTCTCGTCGCCTTCGTCTTCCGGCCCATCTCCATCCTCTTCAGCCGGCACGGCGTAGGCGCCGGTCAGCCACCGATGCAGGTCGATGTCGGCGCAACGGGCCGAGCAGAACGGAAGGCGCTCGGGGCTCGCGGGCTTGCCGCAGATCGGGCATTTCGCCGCACTCATGCGCGCGCTACCTCCAGCCGTTCGCGCGGCGCCGCCGCGTCGGCTGTGATCGAGAACCGGGCGCCGATCTGATCGGCCAGAAGGGCCGCCAGACCAGCGGCGGCCTCGGCGATTGCAGGCGCACATGTCGCCGCCAGCCGATCCCCCGGCGACGCCGAGGCTTCGGCCTGCAACCGCCGGATCAGCCGCTGCGCCAAGGTGCGGTCGGACAGGGCGCCGTCGTCCTGGCAAAGGAACTCGCCCAGCGGACGCGTGCGACGGGGCAGCGAGAGCTCCATCGTTCCAAAACGCCCGACAGGGCCGATCGATACGCCGGGATTGTCGGGGCCGAAGGCGGCCCGCGCCGCGGCCATCAGCGCCGTTCCGTCATGGCCGCGGCCGACGAGGTCGAACACCACGATGCCGCCCAGCCCCTTCAGGCGCAGGAGCCGCGCACCCATGGCCAGCGCCGCAAGGTTCGCCTGGCGGGTGACCCGCTTGGCGTCTGGCCCCTTGCGTTCGCCGAGATCGACGTCGACGGCGGTGAGCGCGCGGGTCGGCTCCACCGCCAGTGTGCCTCCGCCCGGCATGGCGTGGAAGCGTTCGAGCGCCTCGGCTTCGGCTTCGTCGGCGGCGGTACGCGCCTGTGATCCCTCGACCGGCCGGCCCGGCGCGAGCGCCGCGAGCTCGACGGCCACATCAGGAGCGGGCGCGATCAGCCGCGGATCGCCGTCGGCAGACCCGAAGGCGCGCGCCACGGCGAGCTTGCCGCGGCGCGCCTCGCCTCGAATCTCGACCTCCAGCGCCTGCCCGCGCACAGGGCGCGCGTCGGGCCGAAACGGCAGGATGGCCTGCGCGCCAGATCCCAGGTCGAGGAAGGCTGTGGCCAGCGCCGGCTCGACGCTCGCGACCCTGGCCACTAGCCTGGCGCCGAGGAGCAGACGAGGGTCATCGTCATCGCGCCGGAGGATCAACCGCTCCGGCCGTCCGTCGAGGGTGATCACGCCGCGGGTCTCGCCAATTCCCCGATCGAGGTAGCTGCGCCGCTCGCTCATGACCGCCTGTAGCCCAGTCCGGTCAGCAGATTCGCCGCCTCGCACAGCGGCAGGCCGACGACGGCGGAGTAAGACCCCTGGATCGCGGAAACGAAAGCCCCGGCCCGTCCCTGGATCGCGTAGCCGCCCGCCTTCCCCTCCCCCTCGCCCACCGTCAGGTAGGCTGCAGTTTCCGCCTCGGTCAGCCGCTTGAAATGAACCCGACTCTCGACGAGTTTGCGGCCGCCCCTCCCGTCAGGCGCGATCAAGGCGACACCGGTCAGCACTCTGTGCGCGCGGCCGGACAGGAGCCGGAGACAGTCGCGCACCTGATGAGCGCCGATCGCCTTGGGAAGCACCCGCCGGCCCAAGGTCACCACGGTGTCCGCGCCCAGGACGAAGCTGTCGGGATAGCGCGCGGCGACACAAGCCGCCTTCTCGACCGCCAACCGAAGCGCGAGCCTGCGCGGGGTCTCGTCCCTCAGTGGGGATTCGTCGATCTCGGCGGCTTCCACCAGATCGGGCTCGATGCCGATCTGCCGCAGAAGATCGAGCCGCCGGGGACTAGCGGAGGCCAGCACAAGGCGCGGCGGCGGTTTCGGCACGGAGCCGGACGCGTCAGCGGACGCGGAAGGTGATGCGGCCCTTGGTCAGGTCGTAGGGCGTCATCTCCACGAGTACCTTGTCGCCTGCCGAAACCCGGATGCGGTTCTTGCGCATCTTTCCGGCGGTGTGGGCGATGATCTCGTGGTCGTTCTCGAGTTTCACGCGAAAGGTTGCGTTGGGCAGGACTTCGCTCACCGTGCCCGGAAACTCCAACAATTCTTCTTTCGCCATGCAGTCTCCAAAACTAAAATAAAATGACGGCCCGCGCCCTGTAGGAAAGGTCGCGAGCCGCGGCTAGCGTCGCAATTATAGCGCACCGTGCGGGGCAAGGTCGATGGGCGAAGGTCCCCTCGCGCCGAAGCGTTCGGCGATCCGCCGGGCGAGCGCATCGCGGACTTGCCGATAGGCCTCGAGCCGCACCTCCCGGGATCCCTCCACCAGCGTCGGATCGACGGTCGGCCAGTACTCGATGTCGGCCGCCCTGCCGCGCGCCAACTCGACCGCGCGGTGCTGCGCCTCCGGCGTTAAGGAAACCACGAGATCGAACGAGCTGTCTTCAAGCTCGTCGAATGTCTTGGGCCGATGGCGGGCCAATTCGCAGCCCACCTCCGCCATCACGGCCTCGACGAAGGGATCGACGCCAGCCGCGACATCTTCGTCCGAGACCTCATCGTGAACCACATCCGGCAGCCGCAGGCCGCAACTGTCGACATAGACGCGATCGCCGATGAGCTGCTTCAGCAGCGCCTCCGCCATGGGCGAGCGAACCTGGTTGAGGTTGCAGGCAAACAGCACCGCGCCAGGCCGCGGCGGATCAGCCGACATAAGGCTATCCTCGCCGATGCAGAGCGCAGATCAGCGTGAAAAGCCGACGCGCCGTATCGAGGTCCGTCTCGATCTTTCCCGACAGACGCGACTGCAGGAGCTCTGAGGCCTCGTTGTGCAGACCTCGGCGGCCCATGTCCAAGGCTTCGATCTGCGCTGGCGTCGAATTGCGGATTGCCTGGTAGTAGCTCTCGCAGACCATGAAATAGTCCTTGATCAGCCCGCGAAACGGCGAGAGCGACAGGATGTGCCGCCGCTCGTAATCCGGCCCCTTCACGTCGAGCACGAGACGGTTTTCGACCAACCCCATGCGCAGATCATAGGGACCGCCCACCGCCCCGTCGGGATGGAAATGGTTTTCCTCAAGCAGGTCGAAGATCGCGATCTGCCGCTCCTGTTCCTGGTCGCGCGAAACCGCCGCGAGCGACTCGTCGTCGAGCTCGACGGTTTGCAGGCGATGGATCTGGCGGTCGTCGTCGGCCATGGCGTCCTTGAGGGCGTCGACCACGCTTTATGGCATTCCACCCCCCCACGTCATCCCGCAGCTGCGAACAAGCGCTGCACCCATAAGAAAATACGCCCGGCGCGCATGCGCCGGGCGTATTGGCAGGTTGAATTTTGATAGGCCCTCAGGCCGAGCGACGAACCTCGCGGAAGGACACCAGGCGGCCCGCGCCTTCGTCCCAGAGAGCCAGGCGCGCGCAACGGAAACTCTCCCAGAGGCCGATGCGGCTCACCGGCCGAAGTTCGGGATGATCCCGCAGGACCTTTGACAGCCGATAGAACGGAATGCGGCTGGAAAGGTGGTGGACGTGGTGAATGCCGATGTTGGCCGTGAACCAACGCAGGACCGGCGGGAGATCATAGTGCGAACTCCCGGCCAGCGCGGCGTGATCACGCTTCCATTCGCCGTTGCGAGCCCAGGACGCTCCCTCGAACTGGTGCTGTACATAGAAGAGCCAGACGCCGATGGTGGCCGCCAGCAGCATGGTCACGACATTGACGATCAGGACCGGCGCCGCGCCAAAAATCCAGACCAGCGCGCCAAGGCCGGCCAGCGCCGCGGCGCCGTTTCCCATGACGCTGACCCAGGGCCGCCAACCCTGACGCATCATGCCCACGGGAAGGCGCTGCATCAGGAAAAACACGAACGCCGGACCGAGGCCGAACAACACCAGCGGATGACGGTACAACCGGTAGCCCAAGCGGCGCAGCGGTGGCAGCGCCTTGTACTCGTCCACCGTTAGCGTCTCGATGGCCCCGAGGCCCCTGCGGTCCAGGTTGCCGGATGTCGCGTGGTGGATGGCGTGCGTCTGCCGCCAATATTCATAAGGTGTCAGGGTGAACACGCCGATGGCGCGCCCGACCCAGTCGTTGGCCTGTCGCGGCCCGAAGAACGAGCCGTGCCCGCAGTCGTGCTGGATCATGAACAGGCGCACGAGGAAGCCGGCCGCCGGGATCGTCAGCAGCAGCGCCGCCCACCACAGGCCCCGCGCGTGCAACGCCCAGGCAAGCGCCCAGATCGCCAGCAGGGGGACAAGGGTGATCACGATTTCAAGGACGGCGCGGCCTGTCTTGGGCTCGCGATAGGGCGCGAGTCTTTTGGACCAGGCTCCGGCTTGGGTGGCGTCGGCGGCCATTCGGGGGCTTTCGGGAGAATTTCGGGAAGCCGACATTATACCTCGATGATCAAGGTTTCATTGCGACCAATTGATCAGCCCTGCCCCATCCGGATCGCCGCAGAGCGGGCGTGGGCAGGCAGGCCTTCGGCTTCGGCGAGGGCGATCGTCGCGGGCGCCAAGCGCGCGAAGGCCGCCTCGTCGCACTTCACGATCGAGGTGCGCTTGAGGAAATCGTAGAGCGAAAGTCCGGAGGAGAAGCGCGCCGCCCGGCTGGTTGGCAACACATGGTTGGAGCCCGCCACATAATCGCCGACAGCCTCGGGGGCATGGCGGCCCAGGAAGATCGCACCAGCATGCCGTACCTGGTCGGCCAGTCGCTCCGGCTCCTCGACCGCGAACTCGACATGCTCAGGGGCGATCCGGTCGATGAGCCGCGGGCTTTCAGCCAGCGGCGCGATCACGATCGCGCCATGATCGCGCCACGACACCGCGGCGTCCTCGCCCGTAGACAGGGTGGAGACCTGCGCGAGCACAGCGACCGCGACCTTTTCGGCAAAGGCTTCGTCGTCGGTGATCAGAATGGCCTGGGCGGCAGGGTCGTGCTCGGCTTGCGAGAGTAGGTCTGCGGCGATCCAGTCCGGCCGGTTGGCGCCATCCGCCACCACGACAATCTCGGAGGGGCCCGCCAATGCGTCGATGCCGACCGCGCCGTAGACGCGCCGCTTGGCCGCGGTGACGAAGGCGTTCCCGGGTCCCACGATCTTGTCGACGGGTTGGATCGGGCCGGCGCCGTAGGCCAGCGCCGCCACCGCCTGAGCTCCCCCGACACGCCAGATCTCGTGTACGCCCGCCGCCTTGGCCGCGGCGAGGACCGCGGGCTGCAGTCGGCCGGGCGGCGTCACCATGGCGATGCGTTCGACGCCGGCGACCGCGGCCGGGACCGCGTTCATCAGCACCGTCGACGGATAGGCGGCCCGTCCGCCCGGCACATAGATCCCGACAGCCTCAAGCGGCGTCCAGCGCCAGCCAAGCTCAACTCCGGCTTCGTCGGTGAACCGCAGATCGGCCGGCCGCTGCCGCGCATGATAGCTACGGATGCGCTCCGCCGCGAACCCGATCGCGTCGCGGACGGCCTGTGGGCAGGCCTCGGCGCCGGCGTCGATCTCCGCCTGGCTGACGCGGATCGAACCCTCATCAAGCGCGACGCCGTCGAAATCCTTGGCGAACCGCAAAAGGGCGGCGAGCCCCTCGGAGCGCACCGCTGCGATCACGTCGCGCACGACAGCGTCGACCTCCTCCGGCGTTTCGCGGCGCTCGTCCACGAAGGCGGAAAAGGCCGTCTCGAAGTCTGGATCGGTGAAGCGGAACCGGCGCATGGCGCGGCCTCTTTAGCCGCGCCGACGCGCGAGCGCCATGGCGGCCTGACTAATCCTGGTGGGCCGGAGCCCGTGTCGTGGGCCAGGGTTTCGAGACGTCGGCCAACACCGCGTCGACGCATTCGACGGTGGCGCGCAGGTCGCCGCCGCCCGCGCAGCTGATAGTGATGAGGCCGCCGGGCGCCTCGCCGGCGTCGAACGTCACAGCCAAGACCTCGAGCACCGCGTCGCGCGCGCCGCGGCGAACCTTCCGCGCCTGCAGCTTCATCACCCCGCCGAGCTGCAGCGCCGATCGAACGCGCTCGTTGCCGCCAGCCTCCCAGCGATAGCGGTTGAAGGCCATGGTCAGCAGCCGCGCCTTTGGCTCGTAGGTGATGTCGCCTACCTTGGCGACGGCGTCCTGCATGGCCGCCGAAATAATCGCAAGGTCGTCGGCGTCTTGGGCCAGCAGCTGAAGCGGCGCGGTCGCAGCCATGGGATCAGTCCTCGTCGCCCTCGCCATCGCCCTTGATGCGACGGATGTGCGCCCCGCACGCCCCAAGCTTCTCCTCCAGACGCTCGAACCCGCGATCGAGGTGGTAGACCCGGTTGACCATCGTCTCGCCGCGCGCCGCCAAGCCTGCGATCACCAGGCTCACCGACGCGCGCAGGTCAGTCGCCATCACCTGCGCACCCTCCAGCGACGGGACGCCACGCACGCGCGCTTCGCCGCCCTGCACCACGATGTCGGCTCCCATGCGCCGCAACTCCGGCGCATGCATCAGGCGGTTCTCGAAGATCGTCTCCCTGATGACGCTTTCGCCCTCGGCCAACGTCATCAGCGCCATGAACGGCGCCTGCAGGTCGGTAGGGAAGCCGGGGTAGACGTCGGTTTCGAATTCGACGGCCTTCAGCAGGGCCCCGTTGCGTCGCACCGTCAGGCCGTCGTTGTGCGGCGTCACCTCGACGCCAGCCTCGACCATCTTGTCGATCATCGCCTGGATGAAGTCGCTGCGGGTGCGGGTCAGGCGGACTTCGCCGCCGGCCATGGCCGCCGCCAGGGCGTAGGTGCCGGTTTCGATCCTGTCGGGCATCACCGCGTGTGTGGCCCCGCCCAGCCGGCTGACGCCCTGGATGTGGATCGTCGAGGTCCCGGCTCCGCTCACCTTGGCGCCCATCTTGTTGAGGCAGTCGGCAAGATCGACCATCTCCGGCTCGCAGGCGGCGTTGGTCATCACCGTCTCGCCGTTGGCCAGCACGGCCGCCAGCATGGCGTGTTCGGTGGCGCCAACGGAAATGGCGGGAAAGTCGATTCTGCCGCCCTGCAGGCCGCGCGGCGCCTGGGCGTAGACATAACCCTCGTGCAGGTCGATCCGCGCGCCCAGGGCCTCCAGGGCCTTCAGGTGAAGATCCACCGGCCGCGCCCCGATGGTGCAACCGCCCGGCAACGAGACCTTGGCCTGGCCGGTCCGCGCCACCAGCGGACCCAAGACGTTGAACGACGCCCGCATCTGACGGACCAGATCGTACGGGGCGATGGCGCTGACGATCTCCCTGGTGCGAAGGAGGGTTTCCGGCGCATCTTCACCCTCAGACTCCACCACCTCGGCGCCCAGGCGCTGCAACAGCTTGCCCAGAAAGCGGGTGTCGGCCAGCCGCGGCATGTTGGTCAGCCGCAGCGCCTCTTCGGTCAGAAGGCTGGCGGCCATCAGCTTGATGGCGGAGTTCTTGGCGCCGCTGATCGGGATCTCGCCCTGCAGCCGCGCGCCGCCGGTGATGGCGATGCGATCCAATCCCAATCCCTCGAAACGACTGCGCTTTGGGGAGGCCCCCGGAGGCGGCGCGAGCGAGGATATCTAGCCTGCGACGCAGCGCCGCGCAAAGGCCGCTCAGCTCTCGTCCACGCTTTTCGCGACCGCCGCAGGCTTGGCCGAGCCGCGGTCGCCGGCCTTGCGTCGGCGCAGGTTCGCCCGCAGTGCCTGAGCGAGCTTCGCCTCGCGCTCGGCGGCAGGGTTCTTTGGGGGCTTCGGAGACGACGACACGCCTCAGGGGTGCGTCGCTGCGTCCGGCCCGTCAAGTTCGCACGAGCCGATTGGGGCTTCACGCGGCGCGCCCGTTTGGCTATAGCCGCGCCTCGCCATTCGCCGCGATAGCTCAGTGGTAGAGCGCATCCTTGGTAAGGCTGAGGTCCAGGGTTCGAATCCCTGTCGTGGCACCATTCTGAGAAAAGGCTCGCAGCCGAAGCTGCGGGCCTTTTTGCTGAGCCGCACATCCCAAGGCGGCCGGACTTGCGGCTCAAGAACAAAGCATGCACCAATCCCGACCGTGAGGGATCTCACCGAAGTTCCCCCGTGTCTGGATTTCCTGATGACCTCTGTCCCACTCAACGCCACTTCGGATCCAGGATTCTTTGACGGCAGGTTCATGATCGAAATCGCGGAGTGGGACTGGGGCCTGCATGTCGGTCTCAGCAACACAGGCATTCCGGTCAAATACCGCTTTCAACGCGGACTGGCATACACTCGCAGCATCCAGATAGCTGGCAGAGTTCGTGCGCCTAACATCCATCGCGGGAAGGGTATCCAAATCTGGATATCGCCGTTTGGTCGCGAAGTCCGCTTCGATGCCCGCACAGGCGAGGTTGGCCAGTTTTATTCGCAGCGCCTAGGCGCGCTGGGACCGGATTTTGAAGCTACTTTGCGTCTTCCTGAGGAAGCACTACCACCGGCGCTGACCTGCCTGAGTTCCGTCTGGAAATTTGTCGATATCTGGACCGCAGAGAAGCAAGGCGATGCCGCAAAGGTCACTGCTTTCTGCTTCTCGGCCAGCATTCATCCAAACTTGATCGAATGGGCCGGTCCGGAGATAGCACCAAGCTAGTCACGAGCGTCCGGGTCGTTTTAAGCCTTTGATCATCGCCCAGCCGGTCCAAATCCCAGCGGAGGCGTGTTCAGATGGCCGGTGCGATCGCAAACTCCAAGCCGCTTATTGCTGGTTTCCCAGCATTGGGAATTCCTGGCTCGTTGGCAGATTTTTCGGTCGGTCTCGAATTGCTGGTGGCATTGCGGCCGTTCGCTCCAGCGTCGATCCGAGAAAGGGGCGCCGTCCCGTCCGCCAGAGCGCGGGCTGTAGTTAGGTGGGAAAGGAAAGTTGCCTCGGACGGGAGGCAGCGTGGTTGGTGTATAGCCATGGCAATTCGCGCAGCCAGGAACACTCCAATAGTCCCCGAAGCGACGAGAGCTAGCAGACGCCAGCTGGTAGCTAGTATCGGTGTTTGGCTTCACCCAGAATAGCCGTTGGCTCCCAAACCCAGCCCCACTCGACGATTGATTGTCGTTCGCAGTCCGAAGCACTGCAGGACTGCTGGAGCTATCGGGTTCGTCTGTATCGATCGCCGGCTTAGTGCCAAACCGAGTGCTATCGTCGAGCGGCGAGAAAAAGTCGTCGTACCTCTGCGCTGCGCCGGTCTGGCGCTCCTGTTCGATATCTGCAGGCGACCTCAGATACCAACGCGAAAGTGCGTCACCGCTTAGGCGTGCGGGATCGATCTGGCTGCTGGCCATGTGTGCTTTACCTCTGGGAATGATCGGGCGCTGCCGTACCCGCTTGGTCGCCAGCTGCCCGCGATGGAGGTGGCGAATTGGCCAGCGAGGTTTGGAGCTATTCTGGCGCGCCGTGCCGTGCTAAATTTCACCCGGGTAGAAATATTGTTCAGGAGCCCACGTGGCGTTTTCCCCGGTCGGCAGCGTCACCGGCTTCAGCGGGTCACGGCTAGTTGCGCGCGGGGACCTGGCTGCGGTCGCTCGCGCAGCCCACTCAAACCGCAAGTACCCGACTCTAATTCTCGATGATGCGACGGGCCGTGCCATCGAAATCGATCTGCGTGGCTCTGTCGACGAGGTCTTGGCCAGACTGGTCCCGCCGCCACCCGCTCCGGCGCGCGGTCGTCCCAAGCTCGGCGTCATCGCTCGCGAGGTCACTCTCCTGCCTCGCCACTGGGACTGGCTTGCGACCCAGCCCGGCGGCGCGTCGGCTGCTCTGCGCCGCTTGGTCGACCAAGCGCGGAAGGAGCCTCGCGATGCCGATGCGGTCCGCCAGGCCAAGGAGGCGACCTACCGCGTGATGACGACCATTGCCGGTGATCGGCCGAACTATGAGGAAGCTACGCGCGCGCTCTTCGCGCATGATCGGGCGCGGTTCGAAGAGCTCGTCGGCGCCTGGCCCAGAGACATCGCCGCCTACGTCGATGAGCTTAGCGAGAAGGCTTGGCCGGCTTCCCCGTGATCTGGTCTTCCAATTCGTGCTCGGCTTCGTGGGTCTGTACTGCCAGCGCCCGGGCGGCGTCGCAGGCCACGATGTCCGCGCCGCGCGTCGCATAGCCGATCTCCAGACCGCCTTGCGCCCCTGGCTCGCCTCCGGCAGCAGGTGCCAGTAGGCGCCGGCCCGCTCCGTCGCGCAGGCGGCCGCCCAGTTCAACGCCACATCGTCCTTGCCCCACCGACGGTGGGCGACGACGTCCGCCCGTTTGCCGCCGCCTTCGAGATACCTCCACAGTGGCTTCTGATAGTCTCGTGGCTCCCAGCGGCGAGGCAGAAGCGTGGTCGGCGCTCCCCGCTTCACCATTCTCCGCGCTCCGTCGCGTCGGCCGCGGCCTGCTCCTCCGGCGTCACCTCGCTGAACCGCTTGACGATCACCGTCATGCCCGGTTTCGCGGCAACCTTCGCCGCCTTGGCCTTCGCACCGGCCGCCTTCGGTTTGCCGTGGGATCGGTCGAGGACCTCTCGCGCCGCCGCCAGCTTTACCGAATCCTGGCCGTCGCCACCCATGATCGCCTTCAGCGTGTTCAGCGCCAGCCCGCTCAATTTCCGGGCTTCCTTTCGCAAGTCGTCCGCCGACATCGGCTCTGAGGCCATAATGGAACTCCAGACTGAAATGTTGGACAGCGCCGCCGTAGCGGGCCACGAAAGCTCCAGGACCCACCGCGGAAGCTGGGATGCCGGATCGAATGACAGGCGCGCGAATGACGATGTCGCGGGCGGCGCGCGCCGTCGTCTTGTTCTGCGCCCTCGCAGCACTCAGCGGCTGCGGCGTTATCTCCAGCCTGCGCGAGAGCATCCGCCACCCGCCCAAGCCCTTCGAGACGACAACCGCTCCGACCGCCCCGGACTACAGCCGCCCAGACGCCTGGATGGCGTTCCCGGGCCGCAACGGCCTCGGGCGCTCGACGCCGCCCGGCATGACCGCGATCGACGAAGCCTCGGCGCCTGCAGACCTCTTCTTCGTCCACCCGACGACCTACCTGAAGAACGACGTCTGGAACGCGCGCTACGACGCCTCCAACACCGAAGCGCCCTACAATGCGCCCGTTCTCCTGGGCCAGATCAGCGCATTCAACGGCTGCTGCCGCCTCTACGCCCCGCACTACCGCCAAGCTTCGCTCTATTCGCTCAACCACAGCCAGGCCGCCAACGATCTCGCCTACGACGACCTCCGGCGCGCCTTCCACTATTACATCGCCCACCAGAACAACGGACGGCCGTTCATCATCGCCTCGCACAGCCAGGGCTCGATGCACGCCGTGAAGCTGCTCCAGGCCGAGATCCTGGGAACCCCGCTGCAGGACCGGCTGGTCGCCGCCTACGTCGTCGGCGCCTATGCGCCGGGCAATTTCGCTGAGGTCGGCCTGCCCGTCTGCGACAGCGCCCGCCAGACCGGCTGCATCGTCTCCTGGAACACCAGCCAGACCGGCCGCAAAGGTGCGCGCATGCTGGTCGATGACAAGGTCTACTGGTGGCGCGGCGCCCAGCGGCGCGGCGGCCCGTCCGCCATCTGCGTCAATCCCCTCGCCTGGAGCCAGACCGCCGCCGCACCCGCCTCGGCTAACGCCGGCAGCCTGCCGTTCCCCAAGGCGCCGTTCCCGACGAAGGCCTCGACCCTGCCCGCCCTCGTCCCGCACCTCACCGGCGCGGTCTGCCGCCAGAGCCTGCTCGAGGTCGATGTGCCGAAGTCCGCCCCACCCGGCTTCCGCGACAAACTCACCCTCATCTACGGCAGCTACCACGTGAACGACTATGGTCTGTTCTACGCGGCGGTCCGCGCCAACGCCGTCGAGCGCGTGGCCTCGTGGACGGCTGCGCATCCGCGGTAGCCGCCAACGCGCCTGCACTTGTCGGGCTTGAAATCCGGATCGGCCTGGACGGCGCCATGCTCCACCCAGGCTCGGAACACACGGGCTATCGAGGGACGGATCCATGATGCTTCGCACACTTGTCGCCGCGGCCGCGGCCGCGGCCGCCTTAGCCCTGGCCGGCTCAGCCGCCGCCTCCGACACCGTCAAGGTCGCGCAAGGCGAACTCCACGGCGTGGTCACGGGCAAGGTCGCGAGCTTCAAGGACATCCCCTTCGCCGCCCCGCCGGTCGGCGACCTGCGCTGGCGCCCGCCGCAGCCGGCCAAGCCCTGGACGGGCGTGCGCGACGCCACCGCCTACGGCCCGACCTGCTGGCAAATGCGCAGGGTCGCCCCGGACGTGAAACAATCCGAGGATTGCCTGCAGCTCAACGTCTGGACGCCCGCCAACTTCAAGCCCGGCGCCAAGCTGCCGGTCATGGTCTGGATCCACGGCGGCTCCTTCACCGGCGGCTCCGGAACCATGCCGCTCTACGACGGGACCCATTTCGCTGAGCGCGGCGTGGTGCTGGTCACCGTCAACTACCGCCTGGGCCGCCTGGGCTTCTTCTACCATCCGGCCATCGCCGCCGAGCAGCCCGGCGCGCCGCTCGCCAACTACGGCATGATGGACAATCTCGCGGCCCTGAAGTGGGTGCAGCAGAACATCGCGGCCTTCGGCGGCGATCCGAACAATGTCACCGCCTTCGGTGAGTCCGCCGGCGGCATCCTGATCAACGACCTGATGTCGACGCCGAAGTCCAAGGGCCTGTTCGCCAAGGCGATCTCGGAGTCCGGCTTCGGCCGCATCCCCGGCCTGCCGCTCAAGGGCGACACAGGTCCCAGCGCGGAGAAGCAGGGCCTCGCCTATGCGACCTCCCTGGGCGTCAGCGGGACCGGCCTGGACGCCCTGAAGGCCCTGCGCGCCGTCAGCCCCGAGCAGCTCTCGGCCGGCAAGGGCCAGATCACCCCGATCCTCGACGGCGTCATCATGCCCGAGGGGCCCGCCGCCGCGTTCGCCGCGGGCCACGAGATGAAGGTCCCCTACATCGCCGGCGGCAATAGCTGGGAGGCCAGCCTCTTCCCGACCAACAACGCCATCGACCGCACGGGCGCCCTGCGCGACAAGATCGTCGCGGCCTATGGCGGCGCGGCCAACCCTGTCGCCTCCCAGGATTTCGCCACCGAGTCCACGGTGATCGAGCCGGACCGCAACCTCGCGCGCCTACACACGAAAAACGGACAGAAGGCCTGGAACTACTACGTCTCCTACCTGCCGCCCTCGCAGCGCGGGAAGGTCCACGGCATGAGCCACGGCGGCGAGCTGATGTACGTCTTCGGAACCCTCCCGGACAGGGACAGGGACGTCGGGACCCGCCACATCGCCGCCGCGACGCCGCAGGACCGCAAGATCAGCGCCGCCATGACCGACGCCTGGGTGGCCTTCGCCAAGACCTCGGATCCGGGCGCAGCCGCCGGCGTCGCCTGGCCGCGCTACGACCCGGCCAGCGAGACCGTGCTGGAATTCGGCGTCGACGGCGTCCACGCCCGCCCGGCCTTCCACAAGGCGACGCTAGACCTGGCGCAGCAGGCGGCGGAGGCGGACGGCCGGCGGTAAGGCCCCGAAGCTAGGCCGCCGTCACCGCCGGCTTCCGCCCAATGTTCGGCAGGAACGCCGCCAGAAGGCCGAGCGCCGGAAGGAAGGCGCAGACCGCATAGACCGCGGCGATGCCGCGCGCATCGGCCAGCTTGCCCAGCACGGCGGCCCCGATGCCGCCCATGCCGAACGACAGGCCGAAGAACATGCCGGAGATCATGCCGACGCTGCCCGGCGCCAGCTCCTGTCCGAACACCACGATCGCCGGGAAGGCCGAGGCCAGGATCAGGCCGATGACCACCGTGATCGGACCGGTCCAGAATAGCCCCACGTGCGGCAGCAGCAGGGTGAAGGGCAGCGTGCCCAGGATCGAGAACCAGATCACCCGCTTGCGGCCCAGGATGTCGCCCAGCGGCCCGCCCAGGATGGTGCCCGCCGCCACCGCCGCCAGGAACGCGAACAGGTGCAGCTGCGCCGTCTGCACCGAAACCCCGAACTGGTGGATCAGGTAGAAGGTGAAGTAGCTCGTGATGCTCGCCAAGTAGACGAACTTCGAAAAGATCAACGCGGCCAGGATCGCAATGCCCTGGGCGGCCTTGCCGCGGGGCAGCTCCACATGGTGCGCCGGCCGCGCGGCGCCGGACTTAAGCCGCGTCAAGCCGTGATGCCTGTACCAGAGGCCGACGTTCCAGAGGACCGCGCAGGACAGCAGCGCCAGCAGGCCGAAGAACGCCAGGCTGGACTGGCCCCAGCGCACCACCACCAGCGCCGCCGCCAGCGGCCCCAGCGCCTGGCCAGCGTTGCCACCCACCTGGAACAGCGATTGCGCGAGGCCGGGCCTTGGCCCCGCCGCCATCCGCGCGACCCGCGAGGATTCCGGATGGAACACCGAGGAGCCCATGCCGAGCAGGCTCGCGCCGGCCAGCAGCACGCCGTAGCTGTGCGCCTGCGACAGCACCAAAAGCCCGGCCAGCGAGAACAGCACACCGCCCGGCAGCGCCATCGGCGTCGGACGCCGGTCGGCGTAGAAGCCCACCAGCGGCTGCAGAATCGAGGCGGTGATTTGATAGGTCAGCGTCACCAGGCCCACCTGGCCGAAGGTCAGCCCGAAGGTCGCCTTCAGGTTCGGATAGATCGCCGGCAACAGCGACTGCATCATGTCGTTCAACAGGTGGCAGAAGCTGATCGCCAGGATCACACCGAACACGGTGGCGTCCTGCGGTCGCGCCGCGCCCGATCCGAACTCCTCTTCCGCGGCCACGCCCATCGCCATCTCCTCGACCCGCGAGCAGATAGAGGCCGACGCGCCTGGCCGCCACATTGATCGAAAGATTCAACCCTGGCCGCCGTAGCGCCGGCGGCGAGCGCAGTCTTTGAAGCTGATGTCATTCTGTGGGAAACGCGGGCGAATGTCAAGAACAAATCATGAACATCAAAGTCGCGTCGCGCCGCGGTTCGACAGGATGTCCAGCGCAACCTTCAGCACCGCCTCGACCCGCAGCGCCTCGCGATCACCGCCGCCCGCCTCGCGCGGCGTCAGTTCCCGGCCGCAGACCATGTCACAGACGCTCACGAGGTCCGATTGTCCGAACAGCCGTGCGCGCATGACGCCAAGCTCGGCCTCCGCGCGCTGACGCCCGGCCGCCTGCCTCAGCACCATGCCCAGAGACGGGCCCGCCGCCAGCCCACCGCTCGGCTGCACCTCCAGCGTCGAGCCGATCGTCGCCGTCTGGCCGGCGCGGCGCCAGCAGGCGCCATAGGCCTCGCCCGCCCGCTTCTGCGCCGCGGTGATCCGGCCCTTCTTCTCCAACCACTCAAGTCCCGCCTGCCGCCGATAAGGCGTCTCACGGCTGCCGCGCGCCGGCGGGGCCTTGTCGAACTCCGCGCCCCGAGAATTTCCCAGCGCGACCGTTTCGGCGATACCTTCGGTCACCGCGCGGGCCTCGGTGCGCTGCTTCTCCCGGGCTTCCAGAACCTTCAGCCGCTCACGCATCGCGCGAGCCGGATCGTAGGCGCGTCCCATACTGTCTCCTGCTCCGTCGTCGAAATTCGCGGCTTAGCGCCGGCCGCGCGCCACCACCGCATCGGCCAGGCGATAGACGGCCTCGCCCGCAGCCCGATCGCCCTCGATCACCACCAGCCCCGCCGCGGTGTGGGCGAGGAGTTCCCGCAGGAATCCCGGCCTGTCCTTCGGTGGCCTGCGGCTGAGCGCGCCGGCGACCATGGTTGCGGCGTCGTCCGCTCCGCTGCTCATCGGCAGCGTTCCTGCAGGACTGGAAAGCCGCCCTGCGCCATCACCGCGCACACGTGCGCCGCGTGCCGCGCAAACCGTGGCCGCATGGCGTCCGGGCCGCCGCCCGGCACGGCGCGGAACAGGCGCTCAAGACGCGCGGCCATTTCCACGGGAAGATCGAGCTCGATGCGCGCCAGATCCGGCGGCGTCCCGCCCTGCCGGGTGGCGGCGTAGCTGGCGGCGGCTAGGGTGACCGAAGGGGGTTTGAAAGGCTTCATGCACAAACTGTATAAAACATGCGTCTGTTGCGCAAATTAAAATCGTATATTATCCACTGCGACGATGAGCCGCCCGGATCTTCCGATGGACGAACGCTTCCTGCGCCTGCGCGAGGCCCGCATCGCCAAGGGCTTCGAAACGGCCGCCGCGGCGGCCGACGCCTTCGGCTGGAACCGCAACACCTATGGCTCCAACGAGAATGGCAACGCGCCCTTCTCCTATCGCCGGGCGAAGGAGTACGCGGCGGCCTTCGGCGTGCGGCCGGAGTGGCTGTATGACGCGGCCGGCGCGATGCTGCCCGCGACCGAGGCGGGCTTCGTGCCGATCATCGGCCGGGTCGGCGCCAACCCCGACGGCCTGGTGCTCTTCGCCACGGGGCAGGAGCCGGGCGACTTAGCGCCGATCCCGCCGGGCGGCACCGACAAGGCCGTTGCCCTGCTCGTGGTTGGCCACTCCATGCGAGGTGTCGCCGATGACGGCGCCCTGATCTATTTCGAGGATCAGAAGACCGCGCCGACACCGGACATGCTGGGCCATGTGGTGGTGGTCGAGGTCGACACCGACGAGGTGCTGGTCAAGCGTCTGCTGCGCGGCTCACGGCCGGGACGCTTCGACCTCGAAAGCATCGCGGGGCCGACGCGGCAGGACGCCAGGTTGCGCTGGGCGGCGCATATCACCGCGATCATTCCGCCCTTTCAGGCGCGCCGGATCATCCGCGGTGCGGCCTGATCCGCAAATCATCTACGAGAATCTTTTGCGAGAATTCCGTATATTTTATACTTTCACGAAATGTCGGTCGAATCCGAGTTCGCACGCCTGCTGCAGGCCGAGGAAGCGGCGGAGGCCGCGCGACTGAACGCCCATCGCCACGAAGCGCGCCGATGCGCCGGCGTGGCCTGGTCCGGCCTCGGGCCCGAACCCTTTGCGAGCCGCAAGCCCACCGCCCTGTGCGACGCAGCCGCTGGCCGCCTCGCCGCCTTGCGCGACCGGCGGCAGACCCGTCCGGGCCAGCTGCTCGCCGCGATGGCGAAGGCCGAGCGGGCGGTCGAGGCCGTTCGGGCCGGCATCGCCCGCGGTCTCGCCATCGACGATGCGCGCTGCCTCAGCGCGATCGGAGAGCTCACGCGCGCGGCCGGCGCGGCCATGGACGCCGCCGGGCCGGACAGCCTATCTGAAGCGCCATGTGCAACGAATATCGCTTCAAGCAGTCGCTCGACCGTATCGCCGACGAGTTCTCGCGGCTGAGCCTGCCGCTCGTCTGGGCTGGCGGCGCGCCAAACCTTGAGCCGCGCGATTCGATCCGCCCGACCGATCCCGCCCCGATCCTCTTGGGAGCGCCACAGGGCGCCGAACTCAAGCAGCTGCGCTGGGGTTTCGCGCAGCAGAAGGGCGGCCCGGTCATCAATTTCCGCTCCGACGGCCGCCGCTTCCCGAGCGGCCGCTGCCTGATCCCCACGGATGGCTTCTACGAATTCACCGGCGACAAGGCGCCAAAGTCGAAGTGGCTGTTCACCGCGGCGAACGATGACTTCTTCTGCATCGCGGGTCTGGTGCGCGACGACCGCTTCACCATGCTCACCAGGGAGCCCGGCCCCGACATCGCGCCCTACCACAACCGCCAGGTCGTCATCCTGCCGCGGACACAGTGGGCCGATTGGCTCGGCCCCTCGCCGGACGCGGTCATCCCGTCGCTGCCCGCGGGCAGCCTGAAGGTTGAACAGATTCGCTAAGGGCGCCGCCGCCTACGGCAGGTCTTCCGACAGGATCGCCATCTCGAACATGAACGAGCCGTCGCCGTCCTCGTCCTCGAACACCACGCCTACGAACTCTTCGCCGACGTAGACCTCGGCGGAATCCTTCTGCTTGGGCCTTGGCGTCAGCGTGATGCGGGCGTTGGCGAAGGTTCCCCGAAGGTGACCTTCGATCTTGCGGATCATTCGTTCGTCCAGCACGCCAACGCTCCTTGGGCTACGGGCGGCGCGAACCTAGCCGTTCACGCTGCCCGCGAAAACCAGGAAGGCGCCGAAAACCTCAGATCACGTAGTCGTAGACGGCTTCCGCCAAGGTGTGGTCCATGCTGCGCGCCGGCTCGTCGCAGGTCGGGCAGTTGACCAGCCGCGCCGGCACGCCCGCGGCCGTGCAGCCAGGCGGCACGGGCTTCAGCACCACCGAGCCGGAGGCGATCTTGGCGTAGTCGCCGATCACGATGTTCCCCAGCACCTTCGCGCCCGCACCCAGCAGGACGCCCTTGCCGATCTTCGGGTGGCGGTCGCCGCGCTCGGCGCCGGTTCCGCCCAGGGTCACGCCCTGCAGCATGGAGACGTCGTCGCCGATCACCGCGGTCTCGCCGATCACGATGCCGGTGCCGTGGTCTACGAAAACACCACGGCCGATCCGCGTCGCCGGGTGGATGTCCACCTGGAAGAGCTCGCTCATCCGGCTTTGTAGATAGAGCGCCAGCGTCTCGCGCTCCTGCGCCCACAGCCAATGGGCCACCCGCTGCGTCTGCAGCGCCAGGAAGCCCTTGAAGAACAGGAACGGCTGGACATAGCCCTTGCACGCGGGGTCGCGCTCGAACACCGCCTTCAGATCGAGCTCGGCGGCGTCGACCAACCCGGGGCCACTGGCATAGGCTTCCTCCGCGATCTCGCGGATGCTCATCGCGCGCAGCTCCTGGTCGCCGAGCTTGCGGGCGAGCTGGTAGGACAGCGCCCCACCGAGGGTCTTGTGGTTCAGGATCACCGCAGCCAACAGGCTCGCGAGCGCGGCCTCCTGCTGGGCGGCGGCTTCGGCCTCATTGCGCAAGGCTGCCCAGACCGGCGGCGCATTGGCCGGATCCACGATTTCCAGACGCTGCTGGCTCATATGGTCCTCCCGCCCCATTCGGCGTCTCCCTATCCTAGCATGGCCCGCGCCAAGGCGCCCGGCAAAGCTCCCTCGCGCGCCATATGGTAACCCCGAAGCAGCATCGCCACCGTCAACATGTCCGCAAGATGCCCGGCCATGGCGGCGTCCAATGCCTCGCGGAACGGAACCCGCGCCATGGCGATCGCCTCGGTGTCGTCGGCGGACGGAGCGCTCGCACCCTCGGACAGGCCAAACGCCAGGTAACCCACCATCCGCTCGTCGGTGACCGAGTTCGAAAGCTGCGCACGCAGGATTTCGCGCCACTCCCGCGCGGCCAGGCCCGTCTCTTCCGCCAGTTCGCGTTTGGCGCCTTCCAGTGGGTCCTCGTCCAGCGGCGCTCCGCCCTCGGGCAGCTCCCAGCTGTAGTCGCCGGCTGGGAACCGGTGCTGGCCCACCAGCGTGACAGTTCCGTCCTCATGGACCGGCAGGACGGCCACGGCCACGTTCTTGAACCTTACCAGGCCATAGCGCGCAGGCTTTCCGGTCGGCGCCGTGGCGGTCTGGTCGGTGACGCATACCCAGCCGCTCTCGAACACGACCCGTTCGTCGCCGGCTTGCCAGGGCGCGCCGTGCGGCCGGAGCCAGGCGGGTTTCTGCGGCATCGATCGGGGCTCGCCTTGCAGTGCGCTCAGGCGCACCCATAAAGGAGCCACCCTAGCGCGATTTCTTGAACGCTCCTCCTAGCCACGTGAGACGCCCGTGACCGTCGCCCTGCCGCCCGCCCCGGAATTCGGCGCGCGCCTTGACCTGAAGCCCACACCGCAGGTGTTGGACTTTCTCGCCACGCGGCGCTCCACCTCGGCCGTGACGCTCGCCACGCCCGCGCCGAGCGCCGACGAGCTCGCAATCCTGCTCAGGCTGGCCGCCCGCGTGCCCGACCATGGGAAGCTTGCGCCCTGGCGCTTCGTGATCCTGGAGGGCGCCGCGAAGGCCGACTTTGCCGCCGAGCTCGAGGCGCTCGCTGCAGGCCGGGGCGATCAGACCGCCGCGGCGAAGCTCGCCAAGCTGAAGATCCCGCCGCTCGCCGTGGCTGTCGTCTCCTCGCCGCGCAACGCCGCTATCCCCGAGTGGGAGCAGCGCCTGTCAGCGGGGGCCGTCTGCACGACCTTGCTCTACGCGGCCCTGGCCATGGGCTATGGCGCGAACTGGATCACCGACTGGTACGCCTACGATGCCGAAGCGGGCGCCATTCTGGGGCTGGGCGTGGAGGAGAGGGTCGCAGGGTTCGTGTTGCTGGGCACGCCCCGCGAGTCGCCGATGGAACGGGAGCGGCCGGAGATCGCGCCTCTCGTCAGCCGCTGGCGCAAACCCTAAGGCCTTGAAAACACAACGGCCGGCCGGCGCTGAGCGCCGGCCGGCCTGAGGTGACACGCCCGAGGAGAGTTGGGCGGCCTTTCTATAGGCCAAATTAACGAATTTGAAAACCCTGATCGACTTAGCGCCGGTTCAGCCGCGGCCGCGATATGATGCTACCCCCTGATCCGGAAGCCAGAGGCCTTCCGGTGGGGGTCCGCTTTGCCAGAACACATCTATCGGGATGCCGCCGCGCGGGAACCAGTAGCCGCCAATCCGCAACCAGCGCGGCTCGGCCACCTCGACGATCCGCCGGCCGACAGCCACGGTGCAGTCCTCGTGGAATGCCCCATGATCGCGAAACGAACCGAGATAGAGCTTCAGCGACTTGGACTCGATCAGCCAGTCGCCGGGCGCATAGTCGATGACCAGGTGCGCGAAATCCGGTTGGCCGGTGACCGGGCAGAGCGAGGTGAATTCCGGCGCCGTGAACCGCGCCAGGTAGAGCGCGCCCGCCTGCGGGTTGGGCACGCGCTCCAGCACGGCCTCCTGCGGGCTTGCGAACCCGCGGACCTCGCGGCCGAGCTGGGTCAGTCGGGTCTCGTCCATGGCGGCGGCTTTAGCGCCCGCGCTTGGCCCCCGCAACCGCGACAGCCGCGCGCCTTGCCGCTAATCAGGACCACAAACAGCAGGAGGCGATGCCATGTCGGGCGGATTCGAGGACTTCGTGGTGGTGGTGACCGGCGCATCCACCGGCCTGGGCCGCGCCATCGCCGTGGAGACTGCGCGTCAGGGCGCGGCGACTGTCGTCGTCAACTATGCCCGCAGCGTCGCCGAGGCCGAGGAGACCGCACGCCTCGTGGAGGCGCAGGGCGCCAAGGCCGTGCTGGTCCAGGGCGACGTCGCCGTCGACGCCGAGTGCAAGGCCATCGCCGCCGCCGCCCAGTCCTTCGGCCGGATCGACGCCCTGTTCAACAACGCAGGCACGACCCGCTTCGCCAACCATGCGGACCTCGACGCGGTCTCCGCCCAGGATTTCCTCGACCTCTACGCGGTCAACGTGGTGGGCGCCTATCAGATGGTCCGCGCCTGCCGCGCCCTCCTGGAAGCGGCGCCTCAGCCAGGAGCAGTGGTCAACACCGCCTCCATCGCCGGCGTCACTGGCATCGGCTCCTCGGTGCCCTACGCCGCCTCGAAGGGCGCGCTGACCACCATGACCCTTTCCCTGGCGCGCGCGCTCGCGCCGAAGATCCGCGTCAACGCCGTCTGCCCGGGCTTCATCGACACGCCCTGGTTCGGCAAGGGCCTTCCGGACGCCGCCGTCGACCGCATCCGCTCCAACGCCGCGGCCGGCACACCGCTCAAGGCCGCCTCGACCCCCGACGACATCGCCGCAGCGACCGTTTTCCTGGCGTCGCGCGCGTCGCGCCACGTCACTGGCGAAACCCTGCTGGTCGACGCCGGCTCCCATCTGGGCTTCGCGCCGCTCGTGGCGCGCTAAGGCGCCCAAACGGATGGCGGCCGGTCGCGAGGGCGCCTAATAAATGTCCAGTGCTTTCAAGCGCGGCCACGGCGCGCCCCGTCCCGTTGATCTGCATGACCGGCTCGCGACGATGCCCACGCACGGTCGGATCCGGTGGTCCCGGACAGTGAAGGCCGGGAACAAGGGGATATACGGATGAAATTTCTGAAGCTCTCGCTCCTCGCGGCGGCGGCGCTGGCCATCGGCGGCGCGGCTCGCGCCGGCGACGTCAAACCGGTGTCGGTCGTTTTCAACGTTGGCGCCAACACCGACTACGAATTCCGCGGCGTCAGCCAGACCAACAACAGGGGCAGCATCTTTGGCGGCGCCGACGCGACCATCGCAGGCATCGGCTACGCGGGCGTCTGGATGTCCAACGTGGATTTCCTGAACGGCACGCGCATGGAATACGACCTCTACGCCGGTGTCAGGCCGATGGTCGGCCCGGTCACGGTTGACCTTGGCGTCATCCGCTACGGCTATACCAACCAGCCCTCCGGACCGAAAGAAACCTACACCGAATGGAAGGTCGCGCCCTCGATGGCCCTCGGCCCGGCCACGGTGGGCCTCACCTATTTCTACTCGGACGACTTTTTCGGCGAGACGGGGCCGGCCAACTATATCGAAGCCAACGCCGCCATGCCGATCCAGGGTACGCCGTTCTCTGTCAGTGGCGCGGTGGGCCGCCAGTACGTGAAAGGGCCCCTGGACTACACCACCTGGAACCTGGGCGTCAGCTACGCACTCAATAGCCACATTGGCTTCGACCTGCGTTATTGGGACACCGACCAGCACGATTTCGGTGACATCTACGACAGCAAGCTCGTGCTGGGCGTCAAAGCTACCTTCCCGTAAGCACTCGGCCACTATCCTGGGAGCCGTCGCCTGCGGGCGGCGGCTTTTCCATTTGCGCTGGCGGGAAGCTGTTTCTAAAGGACCGTCGCCTGGCGAACGCGCTTCGGTAGCATGCTGAGCGCCGGGCGATGGCAAGATCGCCGGCCCGGCCGGTTTCGGTAGACGCTAGGTCCCTCGGGACTATGTTGGGGATTCGGAGAGCAGGCGGAGTGCGACGCATGGAGCGGATGGCCTTTCGAGCTCAGACCATCGTCGCCGATGTCGCATTGGCCGCCGTAGCCTTCGCTCTGGCCTTCCAGGTCGCCGCCGCCAACATGCCGAATCTCGACGTGAGCGGCGCGACGTCGCTCAGCCTGGTGCAGCTCATCGTGCTCTATGCAGCGCTCGCCGGCGGCTTCAGCATGCTGTTCCGCCGCGAGCTGTCGCCCTGGCGCTACGCCTCCATTCCGGACGCTTTGGTGCTGGCCCGCATCGCGCTTCTGACCGTGGGCGTGTTCCTGCTGTGGGTCTTCGTGATCGACCGAGCCCGCGGCGTGCCCCGATCGGCGCTGTTCCTGGCTCCCCTGTTCCAGATGGTCGGGTCGATGGGTGTTCGCATCCTGCGGAGGGCGATGCATGAGCGCGCCCTGGAAAGCTTCTCCCCGCTCAAGACCACGGCAGAGCGGGTCTCCCAGTCGCCGTCGCTGCTGCTGATCGGCCCGCCGGCGCTGGCTGACACCTACCTGCGCGACATCGGCCGCAGCCATGACCGCACCTACACCGCGGTCGGGATCATCGGGACGGATCCGCGCGACGTCGGCCAGCAGGTGCGCGGCGTCTGCATCATCGAGAGCCTTCAGAACCTCGACGAAGCCCTGGCCGACCTGCGCCGCTGGAACCGCTATCCCCGCGCCATCCTGTTCCTCGAGGAGCCCGGACGGCTGAAGGGCCTCACGGCGGATCAGCTCGGCCGTCTCAAGAACGACGGCATCCGCCTGCTGCGCCTGCCTTCCATCGTCGAGCTCGCCCAGCACGATGGGGTCACCCTGCTGCCGATGCGGGACATCAACATCGAGGAGCTTCTGGCGCGTGAGCCGATCGAACTCGACCGCGTCGCCATCGGCAACCTCATCCGCGGCCGCCGGGTGCTGGTCACCGGCGCCGGCGGCTCGATCGGCGCGGAACTTTGCCGTCAGGTCTCCTCGTTCCGCTGCGCCCACCTGACGATGATGGACTTCTCGGAAACCTCGCTCTTCGAAATCGAGCGGGAGATGGCCGAGACGCATCCGCAGATGTCGCGGCAGGCCGTCCTCTGCGACGTGCGCAACGCCGATCGCGTGGCCCGGGCCTTCGCCGCCGAGCGGCCGGACCTGGTGTTCCACGCCGCGGCCCTGAAGCACGTCTCCATGGTCGAGCAGCATCCGTGCGAAGGCGTGCTCACCAACGTCATCGGCACCTGGAATGTCACTGAGGCCTCCAAGGCCTGCGGCGCGGGCCAGATGGTGCTGATCTCGACGGACAAGGCGGTGGATCCGACCAATGTCATGGGCGCCACCAAGCGGCTCGCCGAGTCGGTCATCCAGGCCCAGCAGAACGGCGGCGAGGGCGCGCGCTTCTCCGCGGTGCGCTTCGGCAATGTGCTGGGCTCGGGCGGCTCGGTCGTGCCGATCTTCAAGTCGCAGATCGAGCGCGGCGGACCGGTGACAGTGACCCATCCGGACATGGAGCGGTTCTTCATGACCATCCCGGAGGCGAGCCAACTGGTGCTGCACGCCACCGCCACCTGCGCCGAAGGCGAGGGCCGCGAAGCCCGCCTGTTTCTTCTCGAGATGGGTGAGCCGGTGCGGATCATGGACCTGGCGCGCCAGATGATCGCGCTCTCCGGCCGTACGCCGGGCAAGGAAATTGAGATCGAAATCACCGGCCTGCGGCCCGGCGAAAAGCTCACCGAGGCCTTGCTCGACGAGACCGAACGATCCTTGCCCTGCGCGCCCAAGGTGCTGGAAGTCGTCTCGAACTCCGCCTTGCGCGTCTCTGCGGCGCATCTGGCCGAGTTGAAAAAGCTGGCCGAGCGCGGCGAGGTGGACGCCGTGCGCCGCGCACTGTTCGACGTGGTAGCCCAGATTCGCGGCGAGCGCGCCGGCGGGGCGCCGAACCTGCGTGTCGTCGCCAACGGCTGACGCCGCGAGCTACCCGAACCTATGACCTCACCGACCGATTCCGTTTCGCCGGCCGACCTTCGCCGCGCCCTGCTCGCCCACCTGGCCGGCGACGTAGCCGCCGCCGAAGTGGGCTACCGGCGCGCCCTGACCGATCCGGCGCTGGCGCCCGCGGCGCGTCCGCACCTGGCGCACCTGCTCGACGACAACCATCGTTTCGAAGACGCGCTTGAGGTTCGCCGCGAGACGGTGCGCGCCCTGCCGCAGGATGGCGCGGCGAAGCTCGAACTGGCGATCGCGCTCCTGCGGTTGGGTCGTTACGCCGAGGGTTGGCCACTCTATGAGGCGCGGTTCAGCGGTCCCGCCATAGCCGCCGATCGCCCCAAGCTGCCGCAGCCGGAGTGGGATGGCCGGCCCATCCGCAGCTTGACGGTGTGGGATGAGCAGGGCGTCGGCGACGCGATCCTGTTCTCACGGTTCGTGCCCGCCCTGCGGCGGCGCGGGATTGAGCCCACCTTGATCTGCCGCCCGTCGCTGGCGGCCCTCTTCGAGGGGCTGGGTGTCGATGTGATCGCCGCGACCGGCCGCATCCGCACGCCCGCGGCCGACGCCTGGACGATGCTCGGCTCGCTGCCGGGCCGTCTGGAGGTCGATGACGCGTCCCTGCCCGGTCCTGCCCCATACCTGAGCGCCCCAGCCGATCGCCGCGCCATCTGGCGTCCGCGCATCGGGCCTGGCGCCCGGATCGGCGTGGTCGGCCGCGGCAACCCCACCGCGGCGCACGACGCAGTGCGCTCCCTTCCGCCCGAGGGCGTCGCCTTCCTCTACACCCTGCCCGGCGCCGTGCCACTGACGCCCGGGCACAGCCCGCTCCCATTGCGGGACTTCGCCGACACCGCGGCGGTCATCGAATGCCTGGACCTGGTGATCGCTGTCGACACCGCCGTCGCCCACCTGGCCGGCGCGCTCGGCAAGCCATGCTGGGTGCTACTGCCTTACGTCAGCACGGACTGGCGCTGGCTGCACGGCCGTACCGACAGCCCCTGGTATCCGTCCGTGAAGCTCTACCGGCAGCCGACCCAGGGCGATTGGGCAAGTGTGTTGCGGGCCGTCGCGAACGACCTGCCGGCCGTGCTGAGCGGGGCGAAAGCCTAGCTCGCGGCCGCCATCTCGGGCTTGCGCGCAGGCGCTTCGAGCCGGGCTACCAGCGCCTCGAGCTCGGCCCAAAGAGCCGGCGGCAACTGGTCGCCGAAGCGCTCGTAGAAGGCCGGCACCAGGGCCGCTTCCTTGCGCCAGGTCTCCGTGTCCACGCCCAACAGGAGATCGAGCTGCGCGGGCGTCAGGCTCAGACCCGAGATGTCCAGGCTGCCCGGCGCCGGCAGGCGACCGATCGGCGTGTCCACCGCCTCGGCGCGGCCTTCCAGCCGCTCGACGATCCATTTCAGCACGCGCGAATTCTCGCCGTAGCCCGGCCAGACGAATTTGCCGCGCTCGTCCTTGCGGAACCAGTTCACGAAATAGATGCGCGGCAGCTTGGAGGGATCCTTGGCCTTGGCGCCCATGGCCAGCCAGTGGCCGAAGTAGTCGCCCATGTTGTAGCCGCAGAACGGCAGCATCGCGAACGGGTCGCGCCGCAGTTCCCCGATGGCGTTCTCCGCCGCCGCTGTGCCTTCCGAGGCGACGTTGGAGGCCATGAACACGCCGTGCGCCCAGTCGCGCGCTTCATTGACCAGCGGAACCGCCGAGGCGCGGCGGCCGCCGAATAGGATCGCCGAGATCGGCACGCCGGCCGGGTCTTCCCATTCCGGCGCGATCACCGGGGTCTGCGACGCCGGCGCCGTGAAGCGGGCGTTCGGATGGGCGGCGGGCTCCGCGCGCGCCGGGGTCCAGTCGTTGCCGCGCCAGTCGATCAGGTGCGCGGGAGGTTCGGCCGTCAGGCCTTCCCACCACACGTCGCCGTCGTCGGTCAGCGCGACATTGGTGTAGATGCAGTTGGCGTGCAGGGCGGCGATCGCGTTCTTGTTGGTTTCCTCGCCGGTGCCCGGCGCCACGCCGAAGAAGCCCGCTTCCGGGTTCACCGCATAGAGCCGCCCGTCGTCGCCGAAGCGCATCCAGCAGATGTCGTCGCCGATCGTCTCGGCCTTCCAGCCGGCCAGGGTGGGCTGCAGCATGGCCATGTTGGTCTTGCCGCAGGCGCTGGGGAACGCCGCTGTCACGAAGCGCACCTCGCCCTGCGGCGAGGTCAGCTTCAGGACCAGCATGTGCTCGGCGAACCAGCCTTCGTCGCGCGCCATTACCGAAGCGATGCGCAGCGCGAAGCACTTCTTGCCCAGAAGCGCGTTGCCGCCATAGCCGGAACCGTAGGACCAGATCTCCCGGCTCTCAGGAAAATGGACGATGTATTTGATTTCGTTACACGGCCAGGCGACGTCGGCCTGACCTTCGGCGAGCGGCGCGCCCACCGAATGCACGGCCGGCACAAAAAAGCCGTCCTCGCCGAGCTGGTCGAGGGCGGCTTGGCCCATCCGCGTCATGATCTTCATCGATACGGCCACATAGGCCGAATCGGTGATCTCCACGCCGATGGCGCTGATCTTCGAGCCGAGCGGGCCCATGCAGAACGGCACGACATACATGGTGCGCCCGCGCATGCAGCCCTTGAACAAGTCCTTGAGGTCCGCCCGCATTTCGTCGGGGTCGAGCCAGTTGTTGGTCGGGCCGGCGTCTTCCGGCTTTTCCGAGCAGATGAAGGTACGGCTCTCGACACGCGCCACGTCGCGGGGGTCAGAGGCCGCGTAGAACGAGTTGGGGCGCTTGGCGGGATTGAGCTTTTTCAGCGTCCCGGCGGCCACCAGCTCCTCGGTCAGCTCCGTCCACTCAGCTTCGGACCCGTCGCACCAGCGCACTCGGTCAGGCTGTGTCAGCGCGGCGATTTCGCGAACCCATTGCACCAGTTTCGCGTGTTTCGTCGGCGCCGGATCGAGTCCCGGCACGATACGTTGGCTCATACTTGACGCTCCTTGCCCCGCCTCGCTGCGCCGCCATGTCCGGGCGGAATCAGGCCCGGCGCAGTCAAATTTGCACACCCTCTTAGATGCAGACGACTTGCCTGCATACTGTGGGCCAGCATTTCAGCCCGGCCCGACCGATCAACGCACAAGTTGTTGTTTCGATCAGCGCATCGCGGCTTTGCTGCCGATTTGAGCGCCCGGGTTTGTAGTTCGGCCCCGGTGGTGGCACAGCCGTGCGGGGCGGCGATGGGAGTTGATGGCGCATGGCGATCTTGGTCACGGGCTCGGCGGGCTTCATCGGCTTCCACCTCTCCCAGCGCCTGCTCGCGCGCGGCGATCAGGTCGTGGGCCTCGACGACCTCAACAGCTACTATGACCCGGCGCTGAAAGCCGCGCGCCTTGCGCTGCTCGAGGCCGATCCGGCCTACCGCCACGCCAGGCTCGACCTTGCCGACCGTGACGGCGTGGCCGCCCTCTTCGCCGAGGCGAAGCCCACGGCGGTGGTCAATCTCGCCGCGCAGGCAGGCGTCCGCTACAGCCTCGAAAGTCCCCGCACCTACGTCGACTCCAACGTGGTCGGCTTCCTGAACATCCTTGAGGGCTGCCGCGCGACGCGGCCGAAGCACCTGGTCTTCGCATCGACCAGCTCGGTCTATGGCGCGAACGGCAAGCTGCCGTTCAGCGTCCACGACGGGGCGAACCATCCGATCACCCTCTACGCGGCCACCAAGCTCGCCAACGAGGTGATGGCGCACAGCTACGCCCACCTCTTCGGCGTCCCATCGACCGGATTCCGCTTCTTCACTGTCTACGGCCCGTGGGGCCGACCGGACATGGCGCTCTTCAAGTTCACGGAGGCGATCCTCGCGGGCCGGCCCATCGACGTCTACGGCGAGGGCAGGATGCAGCGCGACTTCACCTACGTGGCCGACATCGTCGACGGCCTGGTCGCCGCCATCGATCGCCCGGCCGAGGTGAACCCCGCCTGGGACCCGCTGAATCCGGACCCCGCGACCAGCGGCGTCGCGCCCTGGCGGGTGCTGAACCTCGGCAACAGCCAGCGGGTCGAACTCATGCACTACATCGAGGTGCTGGAGGAGAAGCTCGGCCGAAAGGCGATCCTCAACCTCATGCCGATGCAGCCTGGCGACGTGGCCCGGACCGAGGCGGATGTCGAGGAGACCAGGGCCGCCCTCGACTATGCGCCCTCGACGCCGATCGAAGTCGGGATCGGCGCATTCGTGGACTGGTACCTGGACTACTACCGCCGCTGAACCCGACCTTCTTTAGAGCCGCAGGTCCGACGCCGCCTTCGGCAGCACGCTCTTGACGTCGAACAGGACCGACGCCGGCGTTCCGAAGCCACGGATCGCTTCCACACCGAGCTCGGTGAACTGCTCGTGTGCGACCGCAAGGACGATGGCGTCGTAGGCGCCGGGCGCCGGAGCGGCCAACAGATCGAGCCCATACTCCGCCCGCGCCTCATCGGCGTCGATCCAGGGGTCCCAGACATCGACCCGCGCGCCTTGTTCGGCCAGCGATCCGATGATGTCGATCACCCGTGTGTTGCGCAGGTCCGGGCAGTTCTCCTTGAACGCCAGGCCCATCACCAGCACGCGCGCGCCTTGGACCGCGACGCCCCGGCGTCCCAGTTCGCCGACGAGCTGGCCCGCTACATGACCGCCCATGCCGTCGTTGATCCGCCGTCCGGCGAGGATCACCTCCGGATGGTAGCCCAGGGCTTCGGCCTTGTGCGTCAGGTAATAGGGATCGACCCCGATGCAGTGGCCGCCGACTAGGCCCGGCCGGAAATTCAGGAAATTCCACTTGGTGCTCGCGGCCGCGAGAACCTCGGAAGTATCCACGTCAAGGCGCTGGAAGATCAGTGAAAATTCGTTGATCAGCGCGATATTCAGGTCGCGCTGGGTGTTCTCGATCACCTTGGCGGCTTCCGCCACGCGGATCGAGCTCGCGCGGTGCGTGCCCGCTGTCACGACCGACGAATAAAGCGCGTCGACGAAGGCCGCCGCCTGCGGGGTCGAGCCCGCCGTCACCTTGACGATGTTGGCGAGCCGATGGGTCGGATCTCCGGGATTGGCCCGCTCGGGGCTGTAGCCGGCGAAGAAGTCGCGGTTGAAGACGAGGCCCGAGACCTCCGCCACGACCGGCACGCAATCCTCCTCCGTGGCGCCCGGATAGACAGTGGACTCATAGATCACCACGCCGCCCGGCCCGATCGCGCCGCCGACCGTGCGGCTGGCCGCCATCAGCGCCGAGAGATCGGGCCGCTTCTGCGCGTCGATCGGCGTGGGAACCGCCACGATGAAGACGTTGCAAGCTTTCAGGTCCGCCGGATCGGAGCTGAGTTTCAGGTCCTTGGCTTTGGCCAGCTCGCTGGGGGAGACCTCCAGCGTCCGGTCCTCGCCCGCCCGCAGTTCCGCGATCCGCTGGGCCTTCACATCGAAGCCCACCACTTCCTGCCCCGCGGCGAACGCGACCGCCAGCGGCAGCCCCACATAGCCCAGGCCGATCACCGCGATCTTCGCCGGCGTCTGGGTGAACGGGTTTTGCAGCATCGGCGTCTCGCGCGGCGGGGGGTTCGCGCGGTCACTAGCACGGTTTGGCGATGGTCCGGGAAGCCGGTGGGGCTACGCCGCCCGGTGGCGTTCCTGCCACAGCCTCACCCGGTAGTAGTGGGACATGAAACCGTGATCCGGCTGGCCATCGGTCGCCAGGTGGGCAAGTTGCGTGAGGCTTCGAAACGTCAGGCCCGGCAACTCCTTCAGGAGCGACGCCAGAGAGGGTCGCAGCGCCTGCGGATCACGATCGCGGTCCACGACGACGCGGGAAACCGCCATCCGCCGCGCCGCAGCCATGAACGACTTCGGAGTCAGGCGGTCGGCGCGGAAATGGTGCTCCACCGCTATCTCCGGGCGAAACAGCTTGGAAAAGCCGGCTCGTTCCAGCTCCCATCCCAGGGCGGTGTCCTCGAAGAAGCCGGCCGCGCCCGGACCCAGCCGCACGTCATAGGGCCCTGCGATGTCGAACGCCCGGCGGCTGAGGGCGACGTTGGCCCCGACCACGCCCTCCGGCGGCCAGCGCGGATCCTCCAGCGCGGCCACCCAGCGTCGCAGGACGCCCTTCAGCCAGGGCCGCTCCAGGTGCGGCGCCAGCCTGATGCCCCCCTGCACCACTTCGGTCTCGCCGGCCAGAATGGGCTGGCACATCGCCTCCACCCAGTCCGGTGGGACATGCACGTCGTCATCGGTGAGGAGGAGTACGCTTCCCGAGCTCAGCTCAACGCCCTTGTTGAAGGCCGCGCATTTGCCGCCTTCCGGCGCATGAACATAGCGAAGGTCCATGTTCGTGAGCTTCGTCCCCTCGACCAGGTCCCGCGTCCCGTCGATCGATCCGTTGTCGATCATCAGAAGCTCGACGCGCCATCCCGGCGGAACGCGCACGCGCCCCAGATGCGCCAGGACATCCCGCAGGTCTTCGCCTCGGTCTCGAGTGCAGACGATGACGGAAACTTCCCAGGGAAGCTCGATGCTGGCCTGATCCGATCTGGGCATCTCGCCGTACTGATCAATCGCGCTCGCGTGCGCAAATTAAAGCTTCTGATTTCAGACCCGCCTCAGCGGACGGCGCGCGTCACGATCCGCCATGAGGGCGCATCGACCGTGTCGCCTGGCGCGCCGAAGCGGCCCTCTATGTCCTTTTGCAGCGCGTTTGCGGCCATCAGGTGACCGCGAAAAAGAGTGTCCATCGCCCAGCCGACGATCGGGACCTCGGTCATGGCGCTGTTGAGCGTCAGGTAGATCGCCATCCGGGCCAGCGTCCACGGCGCGGCCTCGGCCTTCACCGCCTCGTAGATCAGCAGCCCGCCTGCGCCCACGCTGTAGATCGTGTTGGCCGCCGGCACCCAGGCGAGGACGCCGTCCAGGCCAAGCCCCCACGGCCCGAGCTTGATCAGGTTGTCGGACAGCTGCTTGATCCGCTCGGCGTTTCGCCAGGCGCGGTGGGCTCGCTCGCGGCTAGTTTCGTCCATGTGCTTTCAACGTTCCTGGCGTTCGGACGGCTCCATCTACCGCCTAACCCCAAAGATCGGCTGAAGGCGGTTCGATCAGCGAACCCGTTATGGCGAGGCCCGGCTCGCGGTCCCGCGACAGCAGCAGCGGCCCGTCGAGGTCCACGAATGGCGCGCCCTGGGCCAGGATCAGGGCCGGGGCCATGGCCAGCGAGGTCGCCACCATGCAGCCCACCATCACGCCCAGGCCCATCGCCTTCGCCGCTTCGGCCAGGGCCAGCGCTTCGGTAAGGCCGCCCGCCTTGTCGAGCTTGATGTTCACCAGCTCATAGCGCGCGGCGCAGGCGGCGAGCTCGGCGCGGGTGTGCAGGCTTTCGTCGGCGCACAACGGGACCGGGCTGTCATAGCCTTCCAGCAGCGCGTCCTGGGCTGCCGGCAGCGGCTGCTCCAACAGCTTCACCCCAAGCCGTGCGAAATCCGGCGCGAGCCGGCGCAGTTCGTCGAAGCCCAGCGCCTCGTTCGCGTCGACGATCAGCCGGGCGCGCGGCGCGGCGGCCTGGACGGCGGCGACGCCCTCCAGGTCGTCCGGCCCGCCGATCTTCACCTTCAGCATCGGACGCCGCCCGTTTGCTCGCGCGGCCTCCGCCATCGCCGTGGGCTCGCCCAGGCTGATCGTGAAACAGGTCTTCACCGGATCCAGCCGCGGCCGCCCGGCCAGCATCCAGGCCCGAACGCCCGCCCTTTTCGCCGCCAGGTCCCAGAGCGCACAGTCGAGCGCGTTGCGCGCCGCGCCCGCCGTCAACAGTTCTTGCAGGCCTTCCCGGCCCGTCCCGGCCTCGATCCGGCCGCGCACCGCCTCGATCTGTCCGAGCACGCCTTCTACCGTCTCGCCATAACGGGCATAGGGCGCCGCTTCGCCGCGGCCGCGGTGCGGGCCATCCACGATCTCGGCGACCACCACCTCGGCCTCGGTCTTCGCCCCTCGCGAAATGACGAAGGCGGTCGCCAGGGGCCAGCGCTCGGCGCGGGCGGTGAGCCCCCTCACGCTAAGCCAGGTCGCCAGCCGCTGCGTTCAGCAGGAGATAGATCCGCCCGCCGTCGTCGCCGAGCAGTGAGGCCATCAGGAAGCCCTCCGGGTCGCGCACCATCGCGTCGTCAACCAGGGTCTGATAGCGGCGCAGATAGACCTCGACCTGCCGCTTCAGGTCGTCGTCGGTGAACAGCCGTCGCGCGATCCGCCGCGCGGCGACGGGCGCCAGACGCTTCACGACGATCCGCGCGCCTTCGTGGTCGCCCGTCTGCACAGCGGCTGCGATCTCATCGATCCGCGCCTTGGGCAGCAGGCGCATGGGATCGACCCCGAGTTTGGCCAACTCGTCACCCAGGATATCCTGCAGTCGCTCGCCCTCGCCCTCCGCCCCATCGATCGAGGCCAGCAGGTCCTTCCAGGTCCAGGTTTCGCCGTCGTGCGGCGCCTCGCCCGGCTCCTGCGGCGGCCCTCCGGCCGCCTCAAAGACGGCGGAGAATTCCTCATCGGTGGCGGTCGGCGTGAGCTTGAGGCGCGGGCGCAGGCCCGGATCCTCGACCGGCGTCGCCGCGGGTTCCATCAGGTCCTCGAGCGCATCACTCACATCCGTCGCGCTCTCTACCGGTTCAACCAGCAACTCCGCGGCCGGCTCCGTGATCGGCTCCGGTGGCGTCTCATGCACCTTGGCCGCCGGCTGCGGCGGTTCAATCGGCGAGGGGGCGGGCCGCGTTGGCGGGGCAAGCGGCGCTGCGGGCGTGGCGACGGCGCCGCCCATCAACCGCACCGCCTCGCCCAGCATCTCGAAGTTGCGGCGAGCCCGCTCCTGGAAGGCCGCGTCGATGGTCTGCGCCTCTTCGGCGGTGCGCCGCGCCTGGGCCGTCAGCTCTTCCAGCCCGCCGGTCACGGCCGCCCGCACCAGCTCGACCTGGCTTTGGGCGCTGGCCGGCAGCCGTGCGGCGCGCTGGTCGATCTCGGCCATCATCTCCTGCAGGGCGGCCATCGACGCGCGGGCTGCCGCGGCGGCCTCCTCGAGGCGCTTGGCGGTCGCCACGCCCGCCTGGTCAACGAGCTCGGACGACTGCGCGACCAGGGTGCGGGCCTCGGAGAGGCGCGCCTCGAACACCTCGTTGGCCTTCTGGCCGGCCACCGCCGCGGCGTCCGACAGTTGGTCTACCTGCTCGCGGGCGCTGGCCGCGTGGCTGGCCGCCGCGGTGCGGCTTTGCTCGGCCGCCGCCGTCAGCGCATCGATCGCCGAGCGCGTCTGGTCTTCCAGCTTGGCGCGCTGTTCGGCTGCGGCCTGCGACACGGTTTCCAGCGATTGCAGGGTGGTCTGGCCGAAAGCCTCGCGCTCGGCGTCGGCGGTGGCCGCCAGGTCGCGGAACTGGGCGATGGCGTCCTCCATCCGGGCGCGCAGGCTTTCGCCGCCCTTGGCCGCCTGCTCACTCAGCTCAGCGGAGGCCGAACGGGTCACGTCGATGAACTCGGCGAGCTTGGCCGCGTGGGTCTGCGCCTGGTCGCTGAAGCCCTGGTTGTCGGCCTTCAGCGTCTCGGCCAGCGCGACCAGCGCGTTGCGCTGCTCAGTGAGGCCGCCCTCCACCGCGCGCACCTGCTCGGTGACGCCCACGCCCGCCGTCTCGAGTCGGGCGATATGACGGGTCAGGTCCTCGCCGGCCGTCCGGGCCGCCGTGCCGGCCTCTCCGGCCGCGGCGGTGATATCCGCCGCGCGCGCGGATAGCAGCGCCTCGGCTTCGCGAAGCCCGGCTTCGGCGACCTCGGCGGCTTCCGCGACCATCCGGGCCTGCTGGTTGATCGCGTCGGTCACGCGGGCCGCCTGGGCGTCCAGGCTATGCGCGAGCGCGCCCATCTCCGATCGCTCGTGGCCGAGCGTCGTGGTCAGGTCCTGCGTCGTGCGGACCGAGACCTCGGTGCTGGCGACCAACCGCTCGCTCTCGGCGGCCAGGGCCTCACGCAAGGCCAGGAGCGTCCCGCGCGCCTCGTCCGCGGCCGCGCCAGCACGGACGATCTCCTCGCGGACGCCCTGTGCGACCTCTCCGGCCCGGGCCGCGGCCGTTATGGCCGGCGCCAGCATGTCCTCGGCCATGGCCTTGGCGCGGCGCGATTCCGCGCCCAGCTTCTGGCCTTGGCGCACCATGTAGGCGGCGAAGAAAACGAAGACGCCGGGGCCTACGGCCAGCAACGCAAAGACCAGCAGGGCGAAATTGTTGTCACGCAGCGGGGCGACGCCGCGCAGGTAGCCGAGGGCGAAGGCGATCGGGCCCAGCGACCAGAGGCCCGCGACGGCGAGCGCCGTGAGATAGATCGGCCAGGCCGGCGGCGGACGGAATGCGTCGAGGTCGACGTCCTCGTAGTCCTCGTCGGTCTCCGGCAGACGCGCGGGCGGGTGGGCGGTGTTGGCGGCGATGGCCGAGGCGGCGCGCGACTCGGTGGGTAAGGGCCTCGCCTCCTCGACCATCAGATCGTCGAACTCAGCCTGGGCTTCCGCCGTCTCCGGCGCAGCCGCCGCCGCGAAGGTCTCGCGCGCCGAAGCGCCGAAATCCGCCGGCCGAGTGCGCTTCTTGATCCTCATTTGCATCTTCCGTCGATCCGTCCGGGCTCGACCGGCCCAGGCGCCCCACCGCGCAAGAAGGATTACCCGTGATGGGACGCGACGCAAACAGCCGTGCGCGCGTGACGCGCCGATCTGGCGCACCGTGCCTGCGTGGTCAGGCCTTGAGCGCCCGTGGCGGGCTATGACGCTGCGGACAGGATGTCAGCTTGAGGACGCGATGCGGCAGCGGAGTTCGCGCCACTACCCGTTCGGCAGGAGCGGCTGGCCTCTCGACCAGGGCCGGCTCCAGGGTGACGCCGAAATGCGATAGCGCGACGGTCGATGAATGCACGACCACGGCGGCGACAATCTCTGTCAAGGTCGTCATCGCCAAACCCCAGGCTCCGAAGCGATTCCGTCGAGCGGCGTTATACGCCCGCTCGCCTCACCGGGCGACAGGCTCGGGCGTGAATTTTGCGTAATGTTCTCGGGCGCGCGCACTGGCCCCAGCGTTCGCGGGAGGTTCGGTGGCGGTCGCGTCGGCCCTATCCGCAGGTCTCGAAGCCGGGCAGACTGCCGCGAGGCTGGCGGCCGGGCTGCGTAACGAAGATGGTGTCGTCATGACCGCAGAACGGGCAAGCATCATGGGGGTGCGCGGCTTGGTCCTGCCGCCGGGCCTCTTCAGGCTCTCGCTGGCGGCCGCCGTGCTCCTCTCGCACCTGTCGCGGTTCGACGTGGGCCGTCTGGCGGTCCTCCTGTTCTTTTACCTCTCGGGCTACTGGGTGACGCGCGTCTGGCAAGCGAAGTTCGGGCCCCGCGCCACCTTGCGATTCTACGCCGCCCGCTACCTGCGGATCGCTCCGCTTTACCTGCTGGCCCTGTTCGCCGCGGCGATGCTCAACGGAATTCGCATCGCGCCGGAAAATATCGTGCTCTTCGGCACCGCGACCACCGGGCACGATCCGATCGGCGTGAGTTGGTCGCTGGATATCGAACTGCAGTTCTATCTGTTGCTGCCCGCCCTGGTCCTTCTGCTGAACCGTGTGAACAGCATGGCGGTGATCGCGCTGTCCTTGGTCACGGCGGCCGTCGGCATCGCGCTCGAAGCCACGGTCGGCCTGCACACGGTCCTGAAGTTCCTGCCGGCCTTCCTGCTTGGATTGCTGACCTTCACGCGGCGCTGGCGGCCGGGTCAGCTCACCGCCAATCTGTCGCTGGGCGCCTTCGTGGTGATGACCGCGATCACGGCCTTCACACCCTTCCTGGACAAGAAGACGCCTGATCCCTTCGATCAGGACATCTGGTCATTCTTCTGGATGCTCCCGCTGCTGCCCTATGTGGCGCGGTCCCTGGAAGTCCGCTCGACGGCGCTGGACCGCCACGCCGGAAACCTCAGCTATCCGCTCTATCTCGTACACGTGCCGATGGTGAACCTGCTGCAGGCCCATATGGCGTTCGGCGTCGCCGGGAAGCTCGCCGCGGCCGTCCTGTCGACCCTCGCCGCGCTGGCCCTCTATGTGGTTGTCGACCGCCCGGTCGACCGGTGGCGCGTGCGGCTCACGGAAGGCGGACCGCCCAGATCGCCCGAGCCGGGGCTTAGCCCCACGCCGGAGACGCATCCGGTCGCAGAGCGCTCCGGGCCCTGATGTCGTCGAGCCCCTCGTCTCGTTGGCGGGCGCCGGCGGTCGCCTCCTATGCGACGTCAGCGCCGTCGGCAGCCTTGGCCCGCGCCCTGCGTCTGCCAAGCAGATAGCGGAGCGCGCCGACGACCACCACGATCAGGATGATCACTCCGGCCGCCAGCAGGGTCCAGCGTCCGGCGCCATGGCCGTGGCCCAGCAAGTTGTGCACCGCTTCGCCGAAGATGAAGCCTGCGAAGGTGAAGACCGACGCCCAGATCACGGCGCCCAGGACGTTCAATATGGCGAAGCGCCAGGTCGGCACGTGGGAAACACCGACCGCAATAGGGCTCGCGACGCGCAGCCCGAAGATGAAGCGGAACGCGAGGATGTAGCTGATCGGGTAGCGCTCGATGAATTTCAACGCGCGAGCAAAGGCGGCCTGCTGGGTCGCACGCACCACCCAGCGGTGCGACCGGAAACTTCGCCCGGCCACGAACAGCAGATGATCGACGATCCCCGAGCCCGCGGTGGCGCAGACCAGCACCAGCCACAGGCTCAGGATATGTTGACGCGCCAGGAGCCCGCCGACGACCAGCGCTGTCTGCCCCTCGAAGCCCGCGCCCAGGAAAATCCCGATCGGCCCGTACTGTCGCAGGAACTCTTCCATCGCCTCGCCGGCTGTTCTGGGGGGACGAGGCTCATAGCACGTCGCGCGCTCCCGTCAGTGTCCGATGCGGCGAGGCGGCTTTAGGCCGCGAGGCGATCCTTGAAGGCGGCGCCTTCGAGCTCCAGCAGCCAACGTTTGCGGGGCAGGCTTCCGCCATAGCCGGTCAGCGAGCCATCCGCGCCGATCACCCGGTGGCAAGGCACGACGACGGCCACCGGATTGGCCCCGTTGGCATGGCCGACGGCGCGGACGGCGGTCGGCCGGCCGATGCGTTCGGCGAGGCGGGCGTAGCTCAGCGTCTCGCCTGCCGGAATGGTGCAGAGAGCTTGCCAGACCTGAAGCTGGAAGGCCGTCCCGGAGGCTTGCCATGGCACCGTCTCCAGCGCGGTCGCTTCGCCATGGAAATAGGCCTCGAACGACCCGCGCACGGAGGCCGGGCTCCGGCCCTCGGCCAGCTTTGCCCTGGAATAGTGGCGGCCGATCCAGGCTCGCATGGCGGCCTCGTAGTCCGTCCAGTTGAAAGCCCGCAGGACGCCGCGCTCGTCGGTGACCAAAAGCGCGGTCCCGATGGGCGTGGCAAGGCGGTCGACGATGAGCGCCTCAGGCGGCGCGCTGTTGATCGGCATCGGTCTTGGTCCTCTTTGAATCTGCCGTCTTGGGCATCTGGCCGGCGTCGGCCGCCCAGAGGTGTTGCGCGGCGTAGGCCCGCCACGGCCGCCAGCTCTCGGCCCGCTCAAGCAGGTCGGCCGGCGTCGGCCGGACGCCGGCTTCGTCCGCCATGGCCCGCAGGAGGCCGATGTCCGCCTGCGGGAAGGCGTCGGGCTCGCGCAACTCGCGGAGCGCGATGTATTGCGCCGTCCACTCGCCGACCCCCGGAAGGGCCTTCAGCGCGGCGATGGCGCTCTCCAGGTCCCCGCGCGGCGTGAAGATCGACGGATCCGCCGCCACCGTGCGCGCCAGCGCCTCCAGGGCGGCGCCTCGGGCCTTGGGCATGCCGAGGGCGGCGATGTCCTGCCCGACCATCTGCTCGGGGGCCGGGAAGGCGCGCGTCAGTCCGAGGGACGCCGCGAACGGGTCGTCGGCCCGCGCGCCGTAGGCCTCCACCAGCTTGGCTGCGAGCCCACGTGCGGCGGTGACGGTGATCTGCTGGCCGAGGATCGCTCGTACGGCAAGCTCGAAGCCGTCCCAGGCGCCCGGCGCGCGGAGACCCGGCCGGGCGGCCACCAGCGGGGCCAGCGCCGGATCCTGGCTCAGATGGTCGCCGATCAGCGCGGGATCTGCGGTCAGGTCGAACGCGCGCCGGATCCGGGCGATCACCGCCGGAAGGGCCTGGACCTTCGGGAACCGGATTTCCGCGACAAGGAAGTCGCCGGCGCCTGGGCTCACCGCCACCACACCTGCGTCCCCATCCACCGACAGGATGCGCGCATAGCGGCGCGGCGAAACCTGCTCCACCCCCGGAATCGCCCGAGCGGCCAGGAACCCGATCATCGCATCCCAGTCGTAGGGCGCGCGATAGGGCAGTTTGACGGTGATGCCGCCGGCCGCGGCGCTCGCCTCTTCGGCGCGACTGCGGCGCAGCGCGCCCGGCGGACGGCCGAAGAGCTGCTGGAACGTCTCGTTGAACCGCCGGACGCTGCCGAAACCGGAGGCCAGCGCCACTTCGCCCATAGGCAACAGCGTCTCCTGGATCAGTTGCTTGGCGAGCAGCACGCGGCGGGTCTGGGCCACGGCCACCGGCGAGGCGCCGAGGTGCTGGCGGAACAGCCGGCGCAGCTGCCGCTCGCCGACGCCGAGGCGAGAGGCCAGCGCGTCCACGTCACCCGAATCCATCGCGCCCGCCTCGATCAGGGCCAGCGCCCGCGACACGGTGTTGGAGGTGCCGCGCCAGGCGCCCAGGTCTGGCGACGACTCCGGGCGACAGCGCAGGCAGGGGCGATAACCGGCCTCCTGGCAGGCGGCGGCCGTTGGATAGAACGTCATGTTCTCCGGCTTCGGCGTCCGCGCCGGGCAGATCGGGCGACAGTAGATGCCGGTGCTCCTGACGGCGCCGAAGATGCGCCCGTCGAACCGCGAATCGCGGGTCAGAAAGGCGCGGCGGCAGGCTTCGAAATCCATTTCCATGAGCGGAAGATGGGGTCTCGCGAGCCACAAGTCTCGCGGTTTTCGGACATCAATCGGCGCGACGGCGCTCGTCCGTTCGGCACGACGCGCTTTTGTCATCCTTCGGGCTCAAATTTTGCGAGGGGCAGGAGTGCTGGCCTGTCACTGTTCAGGTTCGGTACAGTGATCGCGGGGCAAGCTTCCCCCATTCACGATGGGTTCCATGGTCTTGTGGGTCTTGCTTTCGGTCGGTCTGGCGCTGCTGCTTGCGGCGGTGGTCCTGGCTGTCGCCATGATCCGGGCGGAACGGCGGGCTCGCCGGCGGCTCTACCGGGCCCTCGGCCTCGGCGAAGACGCGGTAGAGCTTTTGATGGCGCGCAGCGCCGATGTGCTCACGGAGCTCTCGCTCCTTCGCATGTCGCCAACCGCCCGCGACGCCGGCGTCCCGCCCATCGAGGGTTTCGGCGACGAGGATCACGAGATCGCGACGCGGCCGGATTCCGTTCCGCGATTTCAAGCCGCTACCCGGCCACAACGTACGGCCGACGGACGTGTCCCTGCGCCCACGCGGCGCCTGCCCTATTCAGGCCGCCATCGCCGTCCCTGACGGCGCCCGAAAGGTCCAGTTTTCGCTTCAGAATTAACCGCTTGCTCAGGCGGGAACCTGCATTGTTCGACGGCAAGGGGTGCGAGGCGATAGTCACGATGCCATACGATACGGGCGCCGCAGCGGGTGAAAAGCAAACATCGGCATCCGAGCGGCGCGGACCACTGCGCCCGGGCCGGTTGGCGAGCGCCCGCTCGCGGCTGAGCGGCAGCTCGCTCGCCCAGCTCGTCCAGGCCAGCGACCTGGTGCTGATCAGTGGCCTGTTCCTCGCCAAGTGGTTCGGAGGCGTCACGGGCGGCTCAGGCGTTCTGCTGCTGGCGGCCTCCGGCCTCGCAGCCGCCACCATGATCAGCTTCGAAACCTATCAACTCAATGCTCGCGAACGCCTCTATCGCCACCTCTACAAGGTGATCGGCGCGGTCGGCGGGGCCGGCCTGATGATGCTGACCTTCGCCTCGATGACTTCGCCGGCGGCCCGCACCGCCAACATCCTGCACATCGTCGACTGGTGCCTGGCCGCTGTGGTGCTGCTGGGCGTCTCTCACCTGGCCTGGTTCAGCTACATCCGTCGCCTGCGCCGCCAGGGCATGCTGACGCCGAACCTGATGATCGTCGGCGCCACGGCGGCGGCCCAGCGCCTGGTGGCCGCGGCCCTCGCCAGCCGCGACGTGAATATCCTCGGCATCTTCGACGACCGCGGCGAGCGCGCGCCCAAGCATATCTTCGGCGTTCCGGTCCTGGGTCGCACCGCCGACGTCAAGAACCACCGGCTGCTTCCCTACGTCGACCGCATCGTGGTGGCCGTGCCTTCGGGCGCCACCGCCCGCATCGCCCAGCTCATTGCCGAGCTCGCGCCCTGCCCGAACGACGTCAGCCTGCTGATGGACGGCTGCGACCCCGGCAGCGAGCAGGCCGCGCAAGAACGGCTGCTCGACATGCCGCTTGCGCATCTTTCGGGCGTGCGCCGGGGCGCGCTGCAGGCCTTGCTCAAACGCGCCGTCGATGTCGTGTTCAGCGTCGCGGCGATCGTCGTGCTGGCGCCGGCCCTCGCCGCGATCTCCGTGGCGATCCGCCTCGACAGCCCAGGTCCGGTGCTCTTCAAACAGCGGCGTCATGGTTACATGAACGAGGAGGTCCTGGTCTGGAAATTCCGGTCGATGCGCACTGAGATGACCGACCACACGTCCGCCCGCCAGGTGACGGCCGACGACGATCGCGTCACCCGCGTCGGCGGCTTCCTGCGCCGCACCAGCCTGGACGAACTGCCGCAGCTCTGGAACGTGATCCGCGGAGAAATGTCGCTGGTGGGCCCGCGCCCTCACGCCATCGGCATGCTCACCAACGGCAAGGAAGCCTCCAAGCTCGTCGAGACGTACGCCCACCGCCACCGGATGAAGCCAGGCCTTACCGGGTGGGCCGCGGTCAACGGCTCGCGCGGTCCCGTCGATACCCCTGAGGCGGTCCGTCGGCGCGTCTCCCTCGATCTCGAATATGTCGAACGCCAGTCCATATGGCTCGACCTGGCGATCATGGCCCGGACCCTGCCCTGTGTGCTGGGCGACACCCAGACGGTGCGCTAGTGATCCACGAGACGCCGACCGCGCCCGTCCGGAGGATCCCGCCATCGACACGCCGACGCCGGAGCCGCCGCACGTGACGGAACTCGTCACGCCATCCAGCGGCTCGCGAGCCCGGATGGCCGGGGCTCTGCGTCAAGTCATGAACCTGCGCCACTCGGCCCAGGCGGCGAAGGTGTTGCGCGGCGGCGTCTGGTCGATCTCGGGCTACGGCGTGCAGACCGGGCTCAGGTTCATCTCGCGCATCGTGCTGGCCAAGCTCCTGCTCAATGCTGCGCCGCTCGGCACGGTGGCGGTCATCACCACCATCCTGATGGGTCTGGAGATGATCTCCGACCTCGGGATCAACGTGAACATCGTCCAGCACCGAGACGGCGCCAACGCCCGCTTCCTGGGCACCGCCTTCACCGTCCAGGCGCTGAGGAGCGTGTCGCTATACCTGCTCGCCGCCGCCCTCGCCTATCCGATCGCCTGGCTCTATCACGACCCGCAGCTCGCGCCCCTGCTCCTGCTGGGCGCCATGTCGGTCCTCTTCCGCGGCTTCTCCAATCCTGCGCTGGCGGTCATGACGCGCCAGGTCACCCTTCGCTGGCCCACCGTCATCACCGTGATCTCCGAGATTGTCGGCTTCATCGTCACTGTCGTCTGGGCCGTGAAGTCGCCGTCGGCCTGGGCGCTCGTCGCCGGTACGGTGGCCTCGGCCGGCGCCTATTCGCTCACCTCCCAGCTCGTGGTGAAGCGCGTGCGCTTCGCCTGGGACAGCGCCGTAGCCAAGGGGATCGTCCAGTTCGGCGGCTGGATCATCTTGTCGACGGGCACCTATTTCCTGTCCAGCCGCGGCGAAGTCCTGATGCTCAAGGGCTCGGTCCCGGACATTGAGTTCGGCTGTTTCGCCTTCGCCTCGATGCTGGTGACGACGCCGCTCAGCGCGATTACCCAGCTCGGGTCCCAGGTTCTCCTGCCGATGCTGGCCGGCTGGATCCGTGAGGACGCCGCCACGGCCCAGCGCCAGTTCCTGCGGGTCAAGTGGGCGTTCTCCGGCCTGGCGCTCAGCGTCGCCATCGGCGCGATCCTCTTAGGACCGCCGCTTATCGGGCTGTTGCACCTCAATAAATCCTATGCCGCCCTGGGCTGGATGGTGCAATTCCTGGGCTTCCGGGTGGCCTTCGACATCTTCGCCATTCCAGTGACCAACGTGCTGCTCGCCTCGGGAGCGTCCCGCTATTCGGCGATGGCCAATGTCGTTCGCCTCATTGTGCTGGTCACCGGCCTTTTCGTCACCGTGCGCCTGTGGGGCCTGGGGCTGCATGGCGCGATCTGGGTGCTCGTCGGCGGCCCGATCCTCGCCTACCTGGCGTTGCTGCCGGGCCTGCAGCGCGAGATGCGGGGCGCGCTCGGCGCCGAGGCCCTGACCATGCTCCTGTTCCTGCTCGGCTCCGCTGCGGCAGCCTGCCTGGCGCTGGCCGCCGGCGGGATATGGAACGCCGGGGGGCTCTGATGACGAGCGCCGGCCGCATCGACATCACGGTCCTGATCTGCACGCGCAACCGCGCCGCCCAGCTTCACAACGTCCTGGAATCCGCCGCGGCGATGGACGTCCCCGCAGGCCTGCGCTGGGAGCTCCTGGTCGTCGACAACGGCAGCAGCGACGACACCGCCCAGGTGGCGATGCGCTTCCATCCGCGCCTGCCGATCCGCGTCGCGCGCGAAGACACCGCGGGGCTGTCCCACGCCCGAAACCGCGGCGTCGCCGAGGCCCGGGGAACCTACATCTGCTGGACGGACGACGACGTGCTCATCGACCGCCGCTGGCTCGCCGCCTACGCCGCCGCCTTCGCCCGGCATCCGGACGCCGCGATCTTCGGCGGCGAGATCGTTCCGGTCCTGGAAGCGCCGACGCCGCGCTGGTTCGCCCGCGTCGCCGATCAGTGGCCGCTCACCACCGTGCTGGCCCGGCGCGATCACGGCGACCAGCCTATCCCTCTCAGTTTCGAAGACGCTGTCGTACCCTGGGGCGCCAATTTCGCCGTCCGCGCGGCCGAGCAACGCACGGTCGGCTACGAGCCCGACCTCGGGGTCTCGCCGCTGCAACATCGGGTCGGCGAGGAGGCCGAGGCGGTGTTCCAGATGATGAAGCGCGGAGCGACCGGCTGGTGGGTTCCAGACGCGCGGGTCCGCCACATCATCCCCGTGAAGCGCCAGACTTGGCGCTACGTCTACGACTTCTTCCTGTCCTGTGGCGAGACCGCCGCCTACATGGAGCGCGCCTGGCCCGGCGCGCACCACATCGCCGTCAATGCGCGCGAAATGACCCGGGTCCGCTTCAGCCTGACCGGCCTGTGGGTCCGGGCCTTCCTCTTCGGCATACTATTTTTGGCAGCCCGCCTGATCGGCTCGACGCGCCGCGCCCTGCAGTTCCTCACCCTGGTCGGCTTCTATGTCGGCGCAGCCCGCATCGCGGCGTCGCCGAAGGCCGCCGCCCCGGTCATGTCTGACGCCAATCAGCGCCTCGGCGCGGCCCGATAGGCCTCGACCAGCTCCAGGACCGCCTGGGCCACGGCGTCGGGCCGTTCGTTCATCATCAGGTGGCCGGACTTCACCAGCCGCTGCGACCCGCGCGTGAACTCGTTGGCCAGAGCGCCGTGGACGCCCTCCCACACCCCCTCGGCGGTCCCCGGTGCGGCCGGCTGGCCGGTCCTGGACGCGGTCAGCACGATCGTCGGCACGTCACGGATCAGGCCGCCGAGCCGCACCCGCTGATCCGACGTCTGGTTGAAGAGGGTGTCGAGCTCCGACGCCTGGGTGCGCCAGAGGGACGGGCGCAGACCTTCGCGGCGGGTCTCGGCGCTGGCTTTCGCCGCCACGCACTCGGTGAACGTCGGGTCGCGGACCGCGGCCCCGCCCTTCTGGACGGCCGCAAGACAGCGCTGCACGCGCGCCTGGATCCCCGCGACGCTGCCCGCGCCAGGCCCGAAGATCGTCGCCATCCGCCTGTCCTGGTAGATCACCGACGGATCGACGAGCACCAGGCCCACCACCTCCTTGCGTCGCCGGCCGGTGAAGAGCTGGCCGTAGATCGCACCAGCGGAATGGCCGACCACGACATAGGGCCCCGGCAGGTGCGCGGCCCGTAGGGCGTTGTCCAGATCGCGGGCGATGGCCGCCCCGTGCCGCGGCAAGGGGCCGGGATCGCTGAAGCCATAGCCGGCGCGGTCGTAGGAACAGACCCGGGTCTTCGCCGCGATCAGCGGCTGCAGCTTCGGCCAGGCGGTCGAACCGGCCCCGAAGCCGGATTCCAGCAGCACCAGGGGCGAGCCCCGGCCGGTGCAGCGCAGGTTGATCTTGCGATGGTCCGGCAGGCTGACGAGCCGGCCTGGGCGCGCATAGTCGAGCACAGGCGGGGGCCGGGCCGCAGCTCCGCTCGCCAGCAGCGTCGAGACCGCGAACGCCGCGGCCGCGGCCAGGCTCAGGCGGCGGCGAGGCGGGCGGCGTCCGCCTCGCGGATCAGCGAGACTGTGTTCTCGATGTTGCGCTGGCTGGAAGCGCCGAACAGGATCGACTCCACATAGGGCTCCTTGGTCACCCACTCGATGGCCTCCCGCGCCGGCAGGGCTCCGGAGGCCAGCACCGACATCGCGATCACCCGCGAGGGGTGGCGCGCAGTGGCCTCGCGATAGGCGTCGACGCCGCCGGACATCCGGAACGCGATCTTATTCACATTCGCGCAGACAATGGGATTCTCGATGCCGACCGACGCCAGCGCCGGAACCAGCATCGGCAGGTTCATCGTGAAGAAGCCGGCCTCGGCCTTGTAGCGCTTGCGCACGTGGTCGGAAAACACCCGGAAGGCGTCGTAATAGCCCAGGCCCAGCACCAGGTCGGTCACCACGTTCTGCAGGAAGATGATCGGGGTATCGAGGCCCTCGAACGCCTTCATCTCGGCGTCGACCAGTAGGGTGATGACGCTCTCCACATCGCGCTTCAGGAGCGCCTTGCCGCCACGCAGCATGGTGTCCATCAGCCCGTCGCTGGGGAGGAACTTCTTCAGCGCCTCCAGCGGGCCGAGCTCGGTCATCGCGTTGGCGTACTTATGGGCGTAGGGCATGCCCGGATAGAACCGCATGCCGGTCCACTTGCCGGGCTGGGTCTTGATGATCTCGGTGACCTCGATCATCCGCTCGTGGGTGGTGCACATGAAGCCATGCACTCCCGCTGAATAGGCCGCGTGCAGCACGTCGACGATGGCGTTGATGTCCTGGAAGCGCATCAGCTGCTGGCGCGCCTTCTCCTCGGACATGTGGTTGACGCCGAAGAACTGGTTGTCGCCGAAAAAGATGCGGTCCATCGCCTGGCTGCTCACTCTTGCCTCAACGCGCGGTCAGATAGTGCGCGACGTTGTCGATCATCGGTTGGGGGGCGAACCGGGAGATTCCGGCCGAGGTTTTCAGGGGCTCGCGGAGCAGGCGGCTCATAGCCGCCTTCAGCGCGTCGGTGTCGTCGACGATCAGCAGGCCCTCGGTGTCGCGGAACCTCGCCGCCGTGTGGAGCTGGTGGTCAGTGGTGTGTTCACGCAGCGACGCGAGCCTCGGCAGCATCAGAAGCTGCTTCTTGACCTCCAGGCTCTGCAGGATCGAACCCATGCCCACGTGGGCGACGAACAGGTCGCAGTCCTCGAGCCGCTGGCGGTATTCCGTGTGCGGCATCATCCGGACGAACGGCGCGTGTTTCGGCTCGTACTCGCCGTGGCCGATCTGGACGTAGACCTCTTGCGCAGGGTTGGCCGCCGCCCACTCGTCCACCGCCTTGATCAAGCGGTCGAAAGGCAGCATCGAGCCGACGGAGGCGAAGATCATATGACCGCTCCCCAGCAGCCGACGCCCTCGCGCTCGGCCACCTCGGGCCATTGCGAGACGACGCGGTGGGCCAGGCGCTTGGCCAGGCGGCCGGAGGACGACATCCGCTCGGAGTTGGCGATGCTGTCGATCCACAGGGTCCGCGCGCCCATCAGGCGCGCCAGCAGCACGAAGGCCAGCATCGGCGCCGAGCCGGTGGTCACCAGCGCCTTGGGCCGTTCCCTCAGCAGGATCTTCACCGCGCGCATGAACACCGGCGCGAAAGACTTCAGGTCGAACCGCGAGGCGTCCGGCACGACATAGTAGCGGCTGCCGGCGACCTGCTCGGCATAGCTCTCGAACATCGAGACATAGACCGTCTCGAAGTCGTCGAACGCCGGGCGCAGTCGCTGGAGCTGCACCCAGTGGCCGCCCCCGGAGGCGAGCGCGATGAGCTTCGGCTTCGCCATTCAGCGGCCCAGTACGCGCGCCAGGACGCCCCGCGGCCGTTGCGCGCTCGGCGCGTTGGCGGCCATGACGGCTTGCGGCAGGTCCATCAGGGCTCGGGCGCGGATCATCTCCAGCGTTCGGTCGGTCTCCGCCGCGCTCTTGAAATCGTTGATACAATCGAGCTTGCGCTCCTGCACCGCGATCGCGAAACCCTCGAGCTGGGCGGTGTATTCCTCGCCACGCAGATAGTAGTCCACGTTCGGCGTCAGCTCGGTGATGTAGCGGACTGTCCAGCCTTCGCCGTAGCCGGGCTGCGTCTTGCCGGTCGCCCCGATGTAGATCTGCAACTCCTGGCGATCGACCACGATCTTGCCGCCGTCGCCCCAGATCGAGATTTGCGTCGACATCTTGCGGATCGTCTCGTCCGACCAGTTGACGGTGACCTGGCCGGTGACGCCCGAGGGGAAGCGCAGGTTCGCATAGACCGCATCCTCGACATCCACCGAATACTGCTTGGCGAGTTCGGCGCCGCCGCATTGGCTGGGCTCACCCACGTACCAGTTCATCAGGTTGATCGGGTGTGCTGCGTAGTCGTAGAGGCAGCCGCCTCCTTCGCTCGACTGGCTGCGCCAGGTCTTGGCGACCGGCTTCAGCACCACCGGCCCATAGGCCTCGGCGTGGACGTGGCGCACCGTACCGATGGCGCCGGCGTCGATCAGGCGCTTCACTTCGGAAAAGGTGCCGACGAAGCGGTTGTGGTAGCCCACCTGCCCCACTAGGCCGCGGGCTCGCGCCTCGGCCGCCAGTTCCTCGCTGACCGCCGCCGACAGGGTCATCGGCTTCTCGCAGAAGACATGCAGGCCCATGGCCAACGCGTTGCGCACCATGTCGTCGTGGAAGCGGGTCGGCGTAGCGACGATCACCCCGTCCAGACCGGGCTGCGAGAGCACGTCGGCGTAGTTGGGGACGTAGGGGATCTTGCACTGCTTCTCGACCATCTGGCCAAGCATGGTGAAGCTGTCGCAGACGGCCGCGACGTTCAGCCTTCGGCTCGCGTTGGCGATCGCCAGATGAGACACCCCCATCTTGCCCAACCCGACGACAGCGACGTTGACCTGGCTCATGAAGACTCCAAGCGGCAGCGTAGAAACACCGGCGGGAGCCGGCGGCGAAGACGCATCCACGGCCAGGCCTTGCCGCAAGCGCGCGTGCGCCGGCGCCCGTGCCGAGGACCATTAAGCTCAATTTGCGGACGAGGCGTTAAGCCAAGGCGCCGCGTCTTGCCAGACCCAATTCAGGCGCCTGCGCCAGGTTCCGCCTCATGCTGCACGATGGCCGCCCGATCGGGGATCACCACCTCGACGCGACGGTCCGCGCCCGGCAGCGGCGCAGCCATTTCGGACGACCGGGCCTGCCAGATCACCACGCTGTCGAAATCGTTGGTGAAGGTCATCGGCTCGTCAGCCGCGAACCCGCGGCGTTCGGCGTAGTAGCGCACGAACGCGTCGCTGGCGTCGAACAGCGCTGCGTTGGTGGGATTGTAGTAGATCAGGAAAAGTCGTCCGCCGGTCCTCTGGCCGACCGCCGTCTTCAGATAGTCGATCAGCGTCGCGATCAGGGGCGCGCGGAACGAATTGTAGAGGAACAGCACCACGTCGCCGGTGGGCGGCAGCGCCGGATGGGTGGCGTCGCCGCGGATCGCCTTGATGGGCGTACGGTCCGGATGACGCGCGGCGACCCTTTTGGCGTTGCGGGAGGCCATCCGGTGGAGCGGCGGCGACAGTTCTATGCCGACAACGGAGCGGAAGGCGAACTCGGTCGCGACGGCCAGCACCCTGCCCTTGCCGCAGCCGAGGTCGATGAAGTGAGCCTCCTCCATAGGCGGCAGCATCGCCACCGCGTGACGGACGATGCTGGGCTGCGAGCCCGCGTAGCCGTTGTTGGCTTCGTCGGCGGCCTTGTCCCCCGAGTTCAGCCGCATCCGCAGCACCTTTTGCGACGTCTCGATTCCGTACAGACTGTCGACCGGATGCTTAGGCCAACGGCGCAGGGCGTTCAGAACTCTTTGCAGCACGGCGGACATCTCGCAAACGTCAAAGAACGACGTTATGAATACCAGATGAAAGCGGCCGCGGTTAGTGCCTCAATAAGGATGTTCCGCCAACCTGCGGAAGGCGGCCGGGCGCAGGGTTTGCAGGCTCGAAGGTGCGCCGGGCGCTTCAAAGCTTGAAGGATTGTCCACCTGTCTCTTTCCACGCCGAACCCCGTGCTGGTCGACCGGCGTTCGAATGGCATCGGGGCGCTGCGGCTGTTCTTCGCCTCCCTGGTCATCGTCTCTCACAGCCCGGAGATGCTCGACGGCAGCCTGCGCCGTGAACCGCTCTTCAATCTGTTCGGGACCCTTAGTTCCGGCGATCTTGCCGTTGACGCCTTCTTCCTGATCAGCGGCTACCTCATCGCCGCCAGCTTTGCCGCAAGCACCAGCGTCGTCTCCTATTTCAGGAAGCGAGTCCTGAGGATCTATCCGGCGTTCGTCGTCTGCTCGCTGTTGTGCGTCTTTCTGGTGGCCCCGCTGGCCGGCGCCGACCTGGGGGCCTTGCGCCCTGCGGAATGGGGCCGCCTCGGTTACCGGCTGCTGATGCTCAAGTCGCCGGAGGTGGCGGGCGCCTTCCAAGGGCTTCCCTACCCGGCCTTGAACGGATCGGCCTGGACGATTTCCTATGAGTTCCGGTGCTACATCCTGGCGGCCGCCCTGGGCCTGGCCGGGCTTTATCGACGCGGCGGACGCTGGGCGTTCCTGGGCCTGACCGTCGCGATGGTTGCGGTGAACCTGGTGCTGGCGCTCGCCGCGCCGGGCCTCAAGGCGCCCGACTGGCTGGTGGCCACCTTCGGCGAGCCGCATCAACAGGCCAGGCTGACGACCGCATTTATGATCGGCGCCTGCTTTTGGCTGTTCAATGGCGAACTCGCGCTGCGGCTGCGCTACGCCGTCGCGGCGGCGCTGGCCCTCGTCGGCCTGATGTTCGTGCCCGCCCTCGCCGAAACGGCGCTCTTCCTGCTTGGCGGTTACGTCCTGTTCTGGATCGCCTTCAAGGCGACCTGGAAGCCGCTGCATACGATCAATGCCAAGGATGACGTCTCCTATGGCGTCTACCTGTACGCCTGGCCGATCGGAGCGCTGCTGATCTGGTTCTGGCGCGACATTCCACCGCCGCTCCTGGCTTTGCTGACCTTCTTGGGGGCCCTCGCCTGCGGGCTCGCGAGCTGGCTTGCTGTCGAGAAGCCGGCGATGCGGTGGAAGTTCCGCGGGCGCGGGAGCGGTCGCTCCGCGCCTGCGACGAAAGGCCTTGCGTCCGCACAGGTGGACGCAGGGGACCAAATCGGATCACGGAAGGCATGAGGCTTGCATGGCCGCCGCGCGGCGACGTGCTGGTGCGGCGCGCCGCGCCTCGGTAGATTGCCGGGATCAAGAGCGCGGCGACGCCGGGGCTGTGGCGAAACTGGGGAGATGCTGGGTTGGAAACGGTCTATGATTGGATCACCGTCGCGATCTTCGGCGGCCTGGTCGTGCTGTTCCTGCACCGATCCGTCGGCGAACAAGAGCCGAACGACACGATTCTTCACTACCTGCCGCCCGCGGTCGGCTGCGCGATAGCCAACTACGTGGGAAATCACGGCCAGGGGCCGATCTCGGCCGCCATCGTCGTCGCGGTGCTGATCTACATCGTTCTCGTGCTGAAGCCCTTCGGTGGGCTCAAATTCTGACGCGCTCGTCCCTTGGTCGAAGGGCAGCCTGTCGCTTGACAGGTCGATGAAACCTCATAGTCCCTGAGCCGATGCTCGACCCCTTCATCCTGCCGATCCTCTTCGGGCTGATCGTGCTCTTCACGGTGTTGATGGCGTGGGCGAACGGCAGGAACCCACCCGACTGACGCGACCGGGCCGGACGGAACTCCCCTAGCGCTGGCGGCGCTGGCGGCGCGGCGCTTCCGGCGGGCTCAACCGGTCGGTCTTCCGCCGCTCCTCGCTGTCGCCCATGACGATCATCAGCAAGGCGACCGCCACGCCGGCGGCCATGAACGCAACATCAGCGATGTTCAGGAGGTGCAGGATACTCATTGCGGCCTCTTCGGCGTCGCGGCGCCGATCCGGCGCCGCGACCTCGCCTTAGAGCATAGACCAGCCCTGGCCGAAAAGGGCGTGGAGTTGGTTGGCGATCGCCTGTTGCACCAGCGCGTCAATGCCGGCGGGCGAGAAGTCCAGCCCAGCGGGCGCGCCGGCGACCGGAACCGGGGTCACAGGCGTCGCGACCGGAAGCGGCGTCAAGGGCGTCAAGATCGTCTCCGCGTGCTGCGCGAGCCACGAATTGACGGCCGAAAGGTCGGTGGAGGCCGTCCCGGGGATGATCGTGTTATCGCTTTCGGCGTAGTTGGGGTTCGGCGTCCCGTTGTCCACGTAGTTGACCACCTGCTCGGCGGTGTTGTGGATCACCGTCACGTTGGCGCTGGCCCCGCGGGTGATGATCCGCGAGCCCATGTCCAGGAATCCCTGCACGAAGTTGTCCTCGACGAGGGCGTTCGACGACGTCGAGAGCGAAATTCCATTGTACATGGTGCCGGTGAGGGCGTTGCCCGTGATCGTGATGTTGTCGGTGCTCTCGACGAAGATCCCCTGGATGACGTCGCCGTTTCCGCGGGTGATGACGTTGTCCGAGATCGTAACGTCGGCGCCATGCGCCCCGTTCGACCCGCCCCAGAACTGGATGGCGTCGGGGTGATCGCCTGGCGCGGGGTGGAAATCGGAGAAATTGTTGTCCGAGACGACCACATGGGACGAACCGCCACCGTAGACGCCATCGGTCTTCAGGTTGTGGAATGTGTTGCCGGACACGGTCAGGCCGTTGTCCTCGATGTGGCCGATACCCGAGCCGATGCGGCTGAAATCGGAGCCCGTCACCGAGACGCCCGAGCTGCTGCGAACCAGGAAGCCGACGCCCTCGTCCGCGCCGGTCGTCCCGTAGACGGTAAGCCCGGAAAACGCGATCGAGGACGAGCTCATGACGGTGACCGCCGTGCCGGCCGCGGTGGTCATATTCAGATTGTTGAACGCCAGGCCCGAGCTGCCGCTGAGCGTCAGGCCGGTCAGGACCGCCTGATGTGCGTTGTCGGCCGACTGGATCGTGACGACCCCGTCGTAGTGCATGTTGTAGAGCGACAGGGGCGAATAGGCGCCGGGCGCGAGCAGGATCGTGTCGCCCGCGTGCGCGCCCCTGAGCGCGGCCGAAAGGCCATCGGAGTTGCTGACGGTCACGGTGACCGGATTTCCCTGGATTTGTTCTGACACCGTAAACCTCGTACGGCGCCGGAGCCCGGCGCCTATCCTGACCCGAGCGGGAGGTGGCCTCCCCCAATCTCGGTAGTTTGAGCCCCCGCTCGCCCCGAACTCAGGTTAAGCTTGATCCAAAGGCCAAGCTAGTCTGTGAGCCACGTCCGCCAGAGGACGGCCGAAACGGCTAACGAAGACTGAATATGCAGTGATTTCAGGCTACAACAGCCACCTTGGAGGGTGGCGTAGTGTCGCGCCCTACGTTCTCACGAAACAGCCGAAGTCTGGAAAGTCGACCACCACTTCGCGTTCGGCGCCCGGTCGCGGCTGCGCCATGGCCTTCGACCGGCGCTGCCAGATGACCACGCTGTCGTAGTCGTTCGCGAAGGGGGTCGTCGCCGCTTCTTCCGGCAGGAATTTGTGCCACTCGGCCGCATAACGCACGAAGTCAGGGTCAGCATCCAGCAGGTGAGCGTGTACGGGGTTGTAATAGACAAAGAACAGCTTGCGGTCCGGCGGGTCGCCCCAGGTCTCGCCGATGTGTTTCACCAGCCGCTCCACCAGCGGACCGCGGAAGCTGTTGCACAGGAAGAACACCACGTCGCCGCTCGCCGGAAGCGGCGGCCGCGAGGCGTCGCCCTCCACCACCTCGATGCGCGCCCGGTCCGGAAACGCACGGCTCAGGCGAGCGCTGTTGCGCGCCATGACCCTGCACAGCGTGGCCGACAGTTCGACGCCGACGTTGTGTGCGAAGGGGTATTCCGTGGCCACTGCGCTGACCCGGCCCTTGCCGGCGCCCAGGTCGATGAAGGTCGCGTCGCGCAGCGGCGGCAATGAATCCAGTGACTTGCGCACGATGCTTGGCTGCGACCCACCATAGCCGTTGTTGGCCTTATCGGTCTCTGCGTCGCCGGTCATCAACTGGAAGCGGCGGACCTTCGATGAGGTCTCGATGCCGTAGAGCCTGTCCAATGGGTGCTTGGGCCAGGGCCGCAGCGCTCTGGCGATCCTCGTCCACATTCCGACCATCTCCTGACCGCTACGACAGGCTGACAATCCCCGCGCGCAAAGGCGTCGCGTTCGCTATTTTGATAAATACAAGACGACGTTTAATCGAACCTTGGTGACAGTTGGCGCAGGCTTGGCGACATGTTGCTCGGGCCGCGCGTGCGGTATGATCGGGGCGTCGAAACGGGCGGATCAATGCGGACCACGCTTCCTCTTCTAGGTTTCGCCAGCCTGCTGCTGGCTGGCTGCGGTCAGGCGCTCCACTCGGTCGCCGATGTCGCCGAGAACACCCGCACCGCGACCGAGCAGATGGTGGTCGCCAGCAACGCTTCGAACGCATCGCGGGAAGTCGAAATCTATCCCGAAGCCGGCAGCCTGCGAGGGCCGCCGCCGCTCACCTTCACCAAGCGCTACGAAATGCGCGAGGGGCCGGACGGCTTCATGGTTTACGACACCCAGAACCACACGATCGCGCGCATCCAGAGCCAGACCCAACAGGGGCTCACGCTCGAACAGGCGGAGAAGGCGACGGAGGCCCTGGCGTGGGCCAACGACCACCAGGAATCGATCGGCCAGCTGAAGTAGGCCTCAGGCCTGACGCTGACCCAACTGGCGGGTGCGTTCGGTGCCAACAAGGACCTCCTGCCCCGCCGGCTTTGTCGCCGCGATCAGGTCGTGGACGAACTGCTCGAGGCCTGACCAGGCCTTGGCGCTTTCATCAGGCGTCGAGAACCGGCAGAGGATCCCGTCCGGGATCAGTCCCGCGACCGCGTTCTTGAAGCGATCCGCGCGCTGTTGGCCTGAATCGATCGGGAAATATTCCCCAAGCCGCGACCAGTAGAGGACGCTCTCCTCGTGGTTGGGCGACTTGGCGACCAGCTTGCGTGCGGGCAAGGTCACGCCTTCGCCCAGCCGGATCTGGGTCGGCTCGTTGCGCAGCAAGGCGTAGCCGAACGCCGGATAGCAGATCTCCGGCCGATGCAGCTGCAGTTCGTCGCTCTGCCGCTCTCCGTGCGCCAGCAACATCAGGATCTGGCTGCCGCGGCCGTCGGTGTAGGCCCGGGTCACGAGCTGATTGTAGAGCTTTGACGACAGCGTGCCCGGCCCGTTCAGCGCCAGCGGATCGCCCACGTCCTCGGACGTCCAGGCCCCAAAGGCCCGCGGGATCAGGTCGTCGAGCTTCGCCGACTTCAGCAGCGAAACGTAGTGGTGCGGCTTGAGCTGGCGGGCCACCAGGGCGGCTCCGACGCAGGCGACGCCGGCAAAGATGGCGCGGCGGTTCATCATGCAGGCCGCCAGCTGCGCGGCACGAGGCGCACCAGAAGGCTGTCGACGGCGAAGACCAGGACCAGGTCGAGCGCGAACAGCAGGAAGCCGGCGGTGTAATGGAGGAAGCCCTGGGCCACCTCATCGCCGAAGAAATAGGTCAGCAGGATCAGGATCATCACCCGCATGATGTTGCCGAGGATGGCGATCGGGATGACGAAGGCTGTCATCAGGAGCGAATACCGGATCGACGACCCCCTGAGCAGGTAGATGTAGAGCAGGCTGATCGCCGTCAGCCCGACCAGGGAATTCATCCCCGAGCAGGCGTCCTCCATCAGGAGCTGGTATTTCGACACATAGATCGTGACGCCTTCCCGCGAGACCGGAATGCCGACGTGCGACAAGGTCTGCATCGCGGCTTCCGACACGAACTGCTTGAGCGGCGCGGTGAGCCGGTCGATCACCCAGCCCGGCGGCGGGATGGCGAAGCCCAGATAGAACAGGGGAAACCAGTTCTTGAGCAGGGCCATGACGCCGAAGGCCGAGTGCAACATCGCGACCCCGACCCCGAACAGGCCAAGCGCCTCGAGGCTGATGAAGTCGAAAACGCGGCCGAAGATGTAGAAGCCCAGGCTCACGACGAGCGCCAGGAAGCTGAGCCAAAGCGCGCCCTGCTTGGCTATCCCCCTATCGGCGGTGAGCTGCCTGCCCAGCAGCCAGAGCCCGGTGACCAGCACGATCGGCCCGTGGGCCCCCGATTCGCGCACCCAGGCCTGGCTGGAGAGCGTCTGAATGGTCGGCACGGCCAGGGCTGCGAAACCCAGGAGCGCCGGCCACCAAGCGGTCAGGACTTGCCTGATCTCCAGCGGCGGCGCGATTCGTTCGGCGTTCGCAACCACGTCACGCGTCATTCAGGACTGTGCCAATCACCGTCGAATGATCGGCGCGCAACTGGGTCGCCAAGGTTTTCACATCGGCGACCAACCCCTTGTGACGCCGCGACACGATGAGGCTATAGGCGGCGACGGAAGCGATCCGCCGGGCGTCGGCGCAGCTGTTGGCCGGCGGCGTATCGATGATGGTCATCTCATAGTCGCGCAGGCAGCTGTTGATCACCTGCTCGAAGGAGGCGCGCGCCAGGAGTTCCTGGGCGTTCGGCGCCGAGCCACCCGAATAGAGCACCGACAGGTTCGGAAGGATGTCACCCTGCACGAAGTCCCCAACGGACGAGCCGGCCACCGACAGACACTCCCGCAATCCCGGCAATTCACGATCCGGGATGATCATACGCTGGATCGTCGGCTCGCGCAGGTTACCGTCGATCAGCAGCGTCTTCACCCCCGCCTGGGCCAGGGAGACGGCCAGGTTTGCGGCCACGAAGGTTGCGCCCAGCTTGGGGCTCGCCTCGCAGATGGCAAGCGCCCGGCGGCCCGCCTCGACGTGCTGGGCCATGACATGCGTACGCAAGGCCCGGATATATTCCGCACTCTGGGCAAAAGGGTCCGATAGCGTGACGAGCGACTCCGAGAAGGAGTACTGCCCGCGCCGGACGTTCGCCGCTTCGACGGTCTGATGGAGAGTCATTCACCCCACCTATGGGACACGATGGGCGAGCTCACGCGGGCGCCATTCGAGGCGTGGCCGGGCCGAGGCCCAGGATCCTGCGCAGCAAGCTGGTTTTCGGACGCGGCGTGCAAATGACGCCGATGCAGAGGACGTCCTTCGAGAGGTTCAGATCCTCGACGCCGCGCACGCGCCGGTTCAGCAATTCCAGAAGCAGCGAGAGCCCCAGGCCAAGGCCGATGCCGAGACCGGCGGCGCCGCCCAGCATCAGCGGCTTGTTCGGGAACGTCGGCTTGGTCGGCGCGAGCACAAGGCCCATCGGCGTCAGGCCCGAGTCGGTCAGAGCCGCCTGCAGCGAGAGCTCCGCGCCGCGGGCCGCCGTCTTCTTGTAGCCGTCCCGCCGCAGGTCCACCTCGGCCTGCAGTTGGCGCAGCCGCTCGACCTTGTCACGCTGGCTGATGACGCGGGACTTCTCCTCTTGCAGCACGCGGCTGAGGGCCGCTGCGCCGGACGCGCCGCTCGACGCCTGGCGGGCTGCGGCGTCTTCCTGCGCAACCACCTGGGCGACTAGCGCCCGCTGGGCCCGCAGGTTCTGCATCTCGGGGTGGTTCGGCCCGAGATTCTTGGCGACCTGGGCGATCTGTGCGTCGATTTGGGCGAGTTGCAGGCGCGCGCCGGAACTGGCCGTCACCGACGTTGTCTGTGACGGGATGGCGAGTTGGCCGGCGAGGGCCGCGAGACGGCCGCTGTCCATGTCCGTCTCGTTGGACTGCATCACGATGCCGGTTTCTTTTTCGTAGGCCGCCTTGCGGGTTTCGGCCTCGTCGGCGAGCTTGCGCAGGCCTTCCGCCTGCTGGTTATACCAGGCGGCGAGCTTGGCTGCGTCGCGCTGCTTCGTCGCCAGGCTGCCCGCCATGAACGACTCGCGCAGCGCCTCGGCGCCGACCTTGGCCTCCACCGGATTCGACGACTTGAAGGTGATCTCCAGCACGGTGCTGGACGTGACCGCGGTCGACGTCGCATCAGCCACCTGCTGAGCCAGCCAGCGCCGGAAGTCGCGCGTGTCGGTTGCCGGACGCCCCTCGTAGGCGCGCTGGCGACCAGGATCGGACAGCCATCCGAGCTTGTCCACGACCGGACCTGTGACCGAATAGTCCTTCACCAGTTCCTGCAGCGAGTCGAAGTAGACGCCTGCGTTGCGGGTGTCGATCGAGCCGCCCGACAGTGGGTCCTGCTTGAGGATGTCCATGTTCACGCGCGCCGTCGCCTCGTAGCGCGGCTGGACCAACGTCACGACGATGAACGCGCCGAGCACGCAGGCGAACAGCGAGACGAAGACGAGGAACCGTCTGGCCCAGAGGATGCGGAGAAACTGGATGATGCTCATGGGGTGTTCGTGGCCCTAGAAGAGCCGCTCCCCGACCTGGATGATATCGCCGGGTTCCAGCTTGGTGTCGAGCTTGACGCCCTTCACCTCGACGTTCTTGCGGAAGATCTTGACCTTCTTGTCGCTGCCCATGTCGGTCAGGCCACCGCCCTTGGCGATCGCCTCGCGCACGGTGATGTCCTTGGTCATGGGGATCGCGCCGGGGTTCTTGACCTGGCCGGACAGATAGAACACCTCGCTGGTCGCCGCGGGCACATAGAGTTTGTCGCCGGCCATCATCACCGGATCGGCCGCGCCGCCGCTGGTGGCCAGTTCCTCGATGGAATATTTCTTGGACGTCCCGTCCGCGCGCGTCAGGATGACGAAGTTCGAACCTTCGCCGGCGTGCGCGCCTACCCGGGCGATGACGTCGGACAGGTGATAGGTCCGGTCGAGGGGCAGCAGGCCAGGCGTCGTGACATTACCGAGCACGGTCACATAGCGGCTTGCCACGCCGGAGACTTCGACCCGCACGACAGGGTTCGCGAAGAAGGCGCCCTTGACCAGCGCGTCCTGCGTCTGTTGTGCGAGCTCAGCGGTCGTGAGGCCCAAGGCCTTCACGCGACCGAGAAGCGGCAGGACGATCGTCCCTTCCGGCGTAACCTTCTGGCGCGTGTTGAAGTCGGTGCGGCCGATGACGCCCACGTCCACGACATCGCCGACGCCAAGCACGAAGCTTTGATCGACGGAGACGGTCGACGGCGCACCGGCATCGGTTGCCGGAGGCGTCTCCTTGGCGGCATCGGTGGCGGCCGGAGTAGCCGGAGCAGCCGGGATTGGGGTGGTCGGAGCTGGCGCGGCCGGAGGCTGAGCCGGAGTTTGCCCATACGCGGGCGTGAACGCGCTGAGCAGCAGCGTCGCGGCCATTAGCGATTGCAGCGTGCGAATGGGGGCCTCCCAAACCAATTTAGAACGACGTCGAGATCGTGAGACTGACTCGATCGGACTTGAAGTTGAACAACGCCAGATCGGTACTGCTCTCCTCATGATTAACGTCAGCTGAAAGGGCCGAATTGCGGCCCAGCTTCACCGAAACCCCTGCACTCGCGTTCTTCAACTCGACACGGTCGGGCGCGACCCCCGGCAGCACCAGGTCATCACCGCGGAAGGACTGCCGCGACCAACTTCCGCCCAGATACGCGCTGATGCGTGAAGATACGGTGTAGTTGGCGGACAGGCCGACTTGGTCATTGACTGCGTAGCCGACGCCCTGGCGGATCGAGGGCTCCACCGAACGCGAGATGTTGGCGGCCAGGTTCAGGCGGGGCCCGACGTGATAGGTCAGACCTGCGTTGGCGGTCACCCCGCTGAACGACGATTCCTGGCCCGGCAGGGCGCCCGGCCCAAGGTCGGAATCCGAGGTGCTGTAATAGACGCCCGCGGTGCCGGCCAGGCGCGAGCCGATCGGCCGGCTGATCTGCGCGCCGATGCTGCTGACGCTCAGCCCGTCGGGCGTACCCGGCAGAGCGATCGCCGGATTGTCGTAGGACGTCTTGCTGTAGCTTGCGACCAGGGAGACATTGCCGATCGCACGATTGGCGTAGCCTATCGAGGCCGAAACGCCGGTGGTGTCGAAATTTATCAGCAGCGGCGCCGTGTTGGTGGTCGCCGAGTGGTTGACCACGATACTCTCGGTAAGGCCCGTGCCCGTGGCGCAGCTCTCGCTGGCCGAGACGGTGTAGGTCTGGATGGTGTTCTTGGTGACCAGCAGCGTCAGGTCTTCCAGGCCGCTTTGGCCGCGGTCGAAGGCCACTTGGCCGCCACCAACGCATCGCGAACCGATGGCGGTGTTGCCCGCGGCGGAGACGTTGATCTGCTCGCGGCGCAGTTGCTTGTTCTTCTGATAGTAGTCGTAACCGAAGTAGCCGCGCAGGGCCAAACCCTGCCGTGCGATACCGGACGAATAGTCTACCGTGATGCTGGGCGCGTAGATGACGTCAGAACCGCCGTCGAGACCCCGGATGTTCGCCGCCTGGTCTGCGCCCCTCGCCACGTTCGTATCGTAGGTCGTACGCTCCTGCACGCCGATGGTGAGGGGCTGCGATGCGCCGCCGACCTGCACCGGACCTTTCGCCTGCTGCGCGCTCGCCAGGCATGGCGCGAGCGACGCGACTGCCAGCGTCGCGACGCCAGCGAAGGCATAGCTGTGCCGTCGCGGCGTCATGTAGAGGCGTTCGCGAATCCCCGCCTCAGGCCAGGCGCTCCGAGGAAACCGACGGATTTTGGCTGACATTTGACCCCCAAGAGTGACGCGGTAGACGCACTCGCATCTTCAGTTTGTGTCAACCCGCTTTGGGGGCGGGGGTTGCGGCGGGCGCGGCCTTTCCGGCGGCCGGCGCGGGCTTTGCGGGCGGGGCATAGGCCTTGTTGTAGACGACCTTCGCCTTGGGGTTGGACACCACCGCCCCGAATTGCCGGCGCACCGATTCCTGCGACCGTTGGGCCTTGATGTACTGGGCCGCGTGCTTGGCCGCGACATCGCTGGGGACCGGCACCACCTTGGTGTCGGTGATCTTGTTGGCGATCAGCATGTTCTGCGCTGGCACCACGAACACCTCGCCGGGAGGCAGCTTCTCGATCTGGTCGAGGAGCTTCGGGTCGACCGACAGCGCGTCGATCGTGGCCTTCGCCGAGCTGAAACGGATGTTGTGGTTGGTCAGCACCTGGGCGATCGCGTCGAGCGAGTTCAGCGGCTTGAGCTCTTCGATGAGCTTCGGATCGTTGATCGGCGGAATGCGGAGCTGGTCCACCGAGAAGAGCTTGTGATTGGCGTAGAACTCAGGGTGCTGGGTGATGAACTGCTGCACCTCCTCCGGCGCCGGGGCGGGCACCGCCTTGACCAGCTTGTTCTGCCAGGCCTGGACGAGCAGGCTCTCCTCCATGCGCTGCTTCTGCAGTGCGAACTCTGGGGTCTTCGCGACGCCCGCGTCCTCGGCCGCGTCGGCCAGCAGCTTGCGCGCCACGATGTTCTGCAACGCCCTCTGCTCGGCGACCTTGCGGCTCTTGGCGTCCGGGGCGGTGAAGCCGTTCAGCTCGGCCTGGAGTTCCTGGACGGTGACCTCTTTGCCGTTCACCCGGGCGGCGACCTGCCCCGTCGGCGCCTTGCTGCTTCCGCCGCAGCCGCTGAGAGGCAGACAAACGGCGAGCGCCAGGGCCGCCATGCAAACTGTTCTCATCTTGGATCGCCCCGAATTCTTTTCGCTTCTACGCCGGTCGGCACGACGTTCGTGCCGCTAGCGACGCAATGGAAGCCTACAGTTTCGCATCACAAAAGACAGCAATTGTCTAACGGCCAACCGATGCATCGGCGCCCCTTACATGCCTCGCCGGAAAGGGCGACCTGTGGAATGCTGGCGCGTGTCGGCTATGGGCTCGCGGCGATTCGCGGCCTCGCCGATTTGATCAACGTCCTTTAAGGGCTCGATCGCCTATCTATCGACGCCGATCAGCCCTGACGAATATCAAGGACAGCCGTTTGGAACCGAGCGCCAGGAAGGTCCGACTACAGCCATCCGCCCTCTGGCAGACGGTCCGGCCGCACCTCCCAGACCCGCAGTCCGCCGTCGAACTGTGGCGCGACTGGCGGGCCAAGAAGCGCCCGATGGTGCTGCGTCCCTACGTCGACCTGCACAGCCGTTGGCGGCTCGCCGCCCGCTTCCTGGTGCCCCTGGCCGTCGGCCTTTTCTGCGTCGTCTATGGCTTCTTCTACGCCATCACGGCGCCGTACCTCATCGTGCCCCTGGCGGTGCCGATCGCGGTCCTCGGCCTGTTGGCGATCTGGGCGCTGCCCGAGAACAACACCGCGGTTCCGACGCGGGCGATGGAGCTGTCTTTCTCGGCGTTGATGATCGGTCTGATCCTCTGGCCCAACTACCTCGCCCTGGCCCTGCCCGGCCTGCCGTGGATCACCATGGTGCGGCTGACGGCGTTCCCGATGGCCTTCTTCCTGCTGATCAGCCTGTCGGCGTCGACGCACTTCCGCGAACAGGTCCTCGACACCGCAAAGGCCGCGCCCCTGGTCTTTCGATTGATGTTGATCTTTTCGGTCGACATCCTGATCACCATCCCCTTTTCGCATCATCTGACCGAGACGATAAACAAGGTCATTATTCAGCAGCTCAACTGGACCTGCGTCTTCCTGGTCAGTCTGTATATTTTCCGGACGCCCGGCCGGGTTGAGCGTTACCTCTTCCTCCTGCTGGCCATTACCGTTCCGATCATCCTGCTGGCGATCCTGGAGTCCGAGGAACAGCGCGTCCTGTGGTCAGGGCATGTGCCAAGCTTCCTGCGAGTCGAGGACCCGTCGGCGCAGAGGGCGCTGGCGGGCGCGGTGCGAGGGGCGACCGGCCAGTACAGGACAAAGGTCACCTTCTCGACGGCTCTCGGGCTGTCGGAGTTCGCCGCCCTGATGACGCCCTTCGCCCTCCACTGGGCGGTGGGCCGGTTCAATATCGTATTGCGAATCCTGGCGCTGGTGATGATCCCGACGCTTTATTTCGTCGTCCGGTTGACCGACTCTCGGCTGGGCGTCGCGGGATATCTCGTCTCGCTGCTCGTCTACCTGCTGTTCTGGAGCCTGGTGCGCTGGCGTCGTCGCATCGGCGACCTGATGACGGCGGCCATCGTCTACGCCTATCCCACGATGTTCCTGGCGGTCGTCGCCTCGACGATGTTCGTCCACAAGATCCACGTGATTGTCTTCGGGGGCGGCGCCCAGGCGGCGAGCAACGCGGCGCGGGGAAACCAGTTCAAGATGGCGTTTCCCGTCTTGCTGCGGAACCCCATCGGACACGGCGCGGGGCAATCGGGCGACGTGATGGGCTATGGCGCCGGCGACTTCATCGCGGTCGACAGCTACTACATCACCGTCGCCCTCGACTACGGCGTGCTTGGTCTGGCGCTTTATGTCGGCATTTTCGCCATGGTGATCGGGGCGGCCGTGGCCGTCATGCTTCGCGCCCAACCGACCAACGATCGCGAGATCGGCTTGCTGATGCCACTTGCCACCTGCCTTTGCGCCTTCCTGGTCATCCGGGGCGTCTTCGGCCAGCCGGACATCCATCCGTTGATCTTCATGCTGGTCGGGATGGTGATCGCGCTGGTCTCCCGCGCCAACGCCGCGGAGGTTCAGGCTCCGGCCCTGGCTCCGGCGAAGCCGCCGCGCGGGCGGCGGAGCGTAACCTAGCCGGTTTCCAGCGCGCTCTTCCGTAAAGGCGCTCGCCAGCGACCGAGCGCAACGAAGCCTAGCGCCGCCAGGCGGCGTCCGGCGCCGAGGGCCTCTCGTCCCCGAAGCGTTGCTGGGCGCCCCCTGAGAGTATCCGCAACTGGGTCGTGGCCAGCCGCGCCCAGTTGCGCCAGTCGCCAGGCTGCAAGGACAACGACTTGAGCAGGAGCTTGCGGCCACGGCGGGGGTTGCCGAGCTTTGCGATGCTCCATCCCAGCCGACCGAGGTGTCCGGCGACGACCTCCCGGCTGACGTCGGGCGTGCGCGCCAGGCGCTTAACGATGCGAACCTGCGCCTTGGCGCCGCGACGGCGCAGCATGGAGATGCTGTCGTTCTGCAGGTAGCTGATGACCAGGGGCTCGTCGATGAACACGACCTTTGAGTTGTAGAAGAGCTCGATCCCGAACGCCCAGTCCTCTGAATTGACGAGATGGACATCGAAGAAGCCGGCGCGCTCGAAGGCTTCACGGGTGATCAGCAGCGTCTGGGTGCTGATCAGGTTCTGCAGGTGGATCAGCTTCTTTATCGTCGCCTCGGCCTGATCCTCGATGATCGGCAGCAGGCAGACCCGGTGCGGGCCATAGAGCCCGGCCTCGTCGCGGCCGTAGAGGATCTTCGGGTGGAAGACCGTGACCGCGGCCTCTCCCGCTTCCTGCGCCGCGCGAACCTGGCGCTCCAGCTTGCCGGCCAGCCATTCGTCGTCGCTGTCCTGGAAGGCGATGAACTGGCCCGTGGCCAGCCGTAGTCCGGCGTTGCGCGCGCTCGACGCCCCGCCGTTCTTCTCCATCACGACATAGCGGATGCGTGGATCGCCGATGGCTTCGACGACCTCGGCGGTGTTGTCGCTCGACCCGTCGTCGACGATCAGCAACTCGAGATTCCGGTAGCTCTGGCTCAGGACGCTGCCGATCGCGCGCGGCAAGGTCCCGGCGCGGTTGAAGGTCGGCAGGATGACGCTGACCAATCCTTCGGTCGCCCGGACTGGCGCCACTTTCGACATCAAGCATCTCCCCCGACGCGCTCAGGTTTTGCCGTGCGCACTAGTTCGCCCCCCAGCTCGGAATCCCCCGCCGGTTGGCCAGCCCCGCCGCCCAGCCTCGCCAGGCGTAGCCCAGTTGCCGCCAGGCCCGCCGCTTGCCGAAACGCAGCGTCAAGGTGGCCAGGGTGGTGAAAATGGTCAGCGGCAGCAGCGCCGGGAAGCGGTCGCGGCTCAAAAGCAGGCGGTTGCGCTCGTTCAGATAGACCGACAGCTTTGATCGCTGGCGAAGATCGGCGGCGGCCCCGGTGCTGGTTCCCTGCTTGTGCAGGACGACGCCCCGCGGCGAGAACCCCAGACGCATGCCCCGGCTGACGCCGCGCAGGCACCACTCGACCTCTTCGCAATAGAGGAAGTAGTCCTCGCGCATCGGGCCGGCGGTCTCCAGGAACCGGCGCCCGATCAGCATCGAGGCGCCGCTAAGGAAATTCTGCCGCCTCTCGATGCGCTGCGGATCGACGCCTGCGGCGATGTCGCCGCCGTGGCCGATGGAGACGGCGCGGGCCAGCAGCCGTTGCCAGTGGCCGCCGTAGGCCTGCACCTGGCCGCTGGAGAACTGGATGGTCCCGCCTACGGCGTCGCAATCCCCACGCTCCAGGCGTTCGACGAGGGCGGACAGCGCTACCGGGTCGGGACAGGTGTCCGGGTTGAGCACCCACCAGGCGCCGGCGTCCGGAGCGGTCTGCATGCACAGGTTCACCCCGCCGGCGTAGCCCAGGTTGGAGGGCGCGCAGACCGGCCGAACCGGCTGGCCACCCGGCAGCGCGGCCGGGGTGCAGGCGCTCAGGGCCTGGAAGGCAGCGGCCCCGCCGTTCTCGACGACAATGACCTCGAAGTCCGCGTGCTCCGTGCGCGAGAGCGCATCCAGGCAGTCGGCGACGTCTCCCGGGTTGCGGAAGGCGACGATGCAGATGGCGACGTGCAGCGACATGCTCAGGCTGCCGAAAAAAGGAGGCGGAAGGAGTCGGCGAACCGCCAGAGGCGAATTCGGAACAGCACCGCGATGGCGCCCAGGCGCTCCCGCGCCGAGCCGAGTTCGGGGCTGGCGAGCACCTTCATGGAATGCACCACCGCCGAGGCCGGCAGCGCCAGGGTGCGCACGGTCCACCGCAGACGCCGCCAGCGCTGGCCCGCAGACAGGCCGTAGGTCTCGACGTTGATGCGCCGCCACTTGGCCAGCAGTTCCGCCCAGGTGCGCCGCGCGGGATGCCCCACGACTGCGAGCGGCGCATAGCCCAACGAATAGCCGAAGGTCTGCGCCCGGCGCGACCATTCGAGGTCTTCCGACACGCCGGTCTTGAAGCCTCCCACTCGCTCGAACAGAGGCCGTGGGCAGAACAGGTTGCCTGCCCCGGTGAAATGCTTGCGCTCGATATAGGTCTTGAAGTCGAAGGCGAAGACCCGCTCGAACGCCTCGACCGGCGAGACGCGCGCGGGATCCTCGACCAGGACCTTGACCCGACCACCCACGAAGTCGTGACCGCCGAGCGCCCTCACGCCCTCCTCGATCCAGGCCGGCTCAGCCACGCAGTCGGAGTCGATGAAGGCCAGCACTTCACCGCTGGAGGCGGCGACGCCGCCGTTGCGCGCTGGCCCCGCACCCTTGTCGGTGATCACAACCAGCTTTGCGCGGCCGCCGATCACCTTTGCGACGGCGGCTTCTCCCTCGGGCGAGGCGTTGTCGGCGATGACCAGCTCGAGCCGATCCTTCGGGTAGGTTTGATTCCCCAGCGCCGCGAGACACAGCGCCAGCCCGCCCAGGTCGTGATAGTGAGGAACGACGACGCTCACCTTCGGAGCGTTGGCCGACCGTTCAGTCGTCATGAAGGAGCGCCCGCTTTCTTGCCACGCCAGATCTAGTCGACGGACGTTGCCTTGACCTTACCGCCGAAAAAAACGTCGCGCGCCTATACGGCACTGTTGAGCCCGAAGCAGGTTGGCGCGTTACGGTCAGGCCTTTCAACAAATGTACAGGTTCGCCATTTATCGGCCTCAGCCATGAAGCAGTAAGCTTTCTGTGGCGTAAGCTTGACGATGTACCGCCGCGCCGCGGCTACGATTGGAGATAC
>Ga0207690_10000110_pt1 | contig 67145 bp, 62 predicted proteins | sample KBSC23metaG_FD_184315 | JGI IMG/M metagenome (GOLD analysis project Ga0207690, IMG submission 184315) | Corn rhizosphere microbial communities from Kellogg Biological Station, Michigan, USA - KBS C2-3 metaG (SPAdes) (version 2) | ecosystem: Host-associated > Plants > Roots > Rhizosphere > Soil ... | reverse complement strand
TCGCCCGGGGCTTCGACCTGCCCGCCTAGCGCTCGGGTTTGGCGCGGGTTTCGCCGCCGCGGTTCTCCGAATAGCCCATGTCCTGCAGGTCCGCGTCGGACAGGTCGGTCGCCTGGAAGTCGGTGACATCGTCTTCGCCGCCCTCGACGCTGTCGGCATCCGCCACCTCGTCGAGACCGTCGATGTCGCGCGCGGAGAGGCGGTCTGGATTGTAGCCATCCTCGGGGCCTTGGCCGTCGAGGTCATCCTCGTGCTCCTCGGTGGCCGCGCGGTAGTCGAGCTCGTGGTCTTCCTCCGTGTCCGCGTCGTCGATGGCGTCCTCGTCGAACTCGTCGGCGTCGAGGGCCACGGCCTCGTCTTCTTCGCGGTCGCCGGCCGCCTGGGTGAGGTCGAGCAGGTCGGGCAGTTCTTCGAAGGTGCGCATGTCCTCGCCGACGGCGAGCGGCGAGTCGCCAGCGAGTGGGGAATCCCCTTCGCCGCCCGCGGTCATGCTTTCGTCGAGCGCCTCGGCCTGGTCCTGGGCGTCGCCCTCGGAATCGAAATTCTCGCTGGCCATCGCAGGCCTCCTCGCAGCGCGCCACCATCCGGCGCCTGCGGGTTCAACCCGCGGAGACTATTCGCGTTCCGCGGTCCTGGCGAAGGCCCCGAGCGCTTCGGCGACTTCGGCCATCACCGGCTCCCACTGGCCGAAGGCGGGCGGCAGGAACACGCGGGTCTGCGGGTACCAGGGGTAGGTGGTCGTCCCCAGTCGCGGCCAGGCGCCCGGCGTCGAGATAAGGTAGTTGGGGACGCCGCAGGCCGCGGCGATGTTCAGCGTGGCGTTGGAGAAGCCGACCACCAGGTCCATGGCGCAGCAGAGCGCGGCCACGTCGTCGAGGTCCTGCTTCAGGTCGATCCCGGGCGGCGACCAGATGTCAGTTCCGAAATCGGCTTTGGCCGCGGCCAGCTCCTCGCCGCAGTCGCCGTATTGCAGGTTGATGAAGCAAGCCTCCTTCTGGGCGAGCACCGGCTCCCAGGCTGCGAAGGGCGAGAAGTAGCGGTGGCGGGCGTCGCGGCTGACCGCGCTCTTCCAGAGCAGGCCGACCTTGGGGCCGGCCGGCGTCTCGGCCTGGAGCAGGTCGCGCCAGTAGGCCACGCGCGCCGGATCGGCGGCCATATAGGCGTCGCGGGCGGGGTAGGCTTCGACCGAGCGGCGGAATTCGCGCAGCAGCGAGCCGATGGGAGTCCAGAGGTCGACCTGCGCGTCGGCCGCCAGGAACGGCGCGCCGCGGGCGAGTTTGCCGCCGAGGATGTAGGTAGCGTGCGGGCCCACCTGCGCCTGCGGGAACGCCCGCTGGAACATCGGGACGAGCCGGCTTTCGACGGCCACGATCAGCTTCCCCTTCGGACCCACCCGTTCGATCACGTCCGGCAGGGTGTTGGCGAACAGGATCTCGTCGCCCAGGCCCTGTTCGCCGATCACCAGCAGGGTCTTGCCTTCGATGTCGCAGCCGGGCTCCCAGCGCGGCTGATCGAAGAGGAACTGGGTGCGCTCGTTGAACTGCGGGTGCAGGCGCGCCTCGTAGTCATCCCAGCCTTCGCCGATCCGACCCAGCGCCATCAGGATGGTCGAACGGGCCAGGCGCATCATCTGGCGCTCGTCTTCGGCCAGAACGCCTTGCATGGCGGCCTCGCAGTCGCCGATGGCGCCCTGCGCATCGCCCAACAGCAGCTTGGCGTTGCCCAGGTTGTAGCGCGCCTTTGGAAAGCTGGGGTCGAGCCGCAGCGCTTCGGTGAAGAAGACCAGCGCGTTCACGAAGTCGCCCTGGTCGGAGACCACCGTGCCCATGGTGTTCCACAGCATCGCGATCTCCGGCGACTTCACGATCGCCGGGCGCAGAATCTCGATCGCCTCGCCATGACGGCCCTGGTCGCGGATCGCGCAGGCCAGGTTGTTGGCGCCTTCGGGATGGTCCGGATAGCGCGCCAGGAAGTGGCGGAACAGGCTCTCGGCCTGGGGCGGCATGCCCAATCGGAAAGCGAGACGGCCGAGGTCGTTGGCGATCTCGCCGTGCTCGGGGAGCAGTTTCAGCGCCGATTCATAGGCCGCGATCGAGTTGGCGAAATCGCCCGCGCGCTCAAGGGAAATGCCGAGCAGGTACCAGCCGAAGCCGCTGTGCTCGTCGAGTTCGAGAGCCTTGAGCGCCCACTCGCAGCCGCCTTTCGCGTCCTCGGCCCGGATCGCATCGACCGCGCGCTGCAGCAGCGGCGCCGCGGACAGCGCCTTCAGTTCGCCGATCGCGCTGTTCAGCTTGCTGAGGGCGTCGCTGGACCCGGCCTGACCGAGGGAGTCGGCGGTCAGGCGCCGCGGCGTAGGGGTGGCCGTCTGCAGGGCATGGGCGGACGCGCTGTGGTGAGCCTGACGCGACATGGGAATTTGAATCTCCGGCGGAACGACCGACTCCTCCGCGATCATGGCTAACGGGGCCTTAAGATCGCGGCGCATTCAGCGAACCGCGATCTCGCGCGGGAGTCGCAAGGCGACGTTAACTCGCGTGCCTTAACTCTCTGGTGCGTCCGGCCCGCCAGAAGGCGACAATGGGTTCATTCGAATCGCGAGCGCGGTTCGTAGGCGCTGGGATCGGGAGGCGGGTTTTGCCGCTCAAATTGTCGCTCAAGCCGGGAGAGAAATTCGTCCTCAACGGCGCTGTCGTCCAGAACGGCGACCGCCGAGGGGTGCTGGTGCTGCAGAACAAGGCCTCGGTGCTCCGCGAGAAGGACATCATGCAGGAGGAGGAGGTGACCACGCCCGCGCGGCGCATCTATTTCCCTGTGATGATGATGTACCTCGATGAGGCGGGGGCCGATCGCTACTACGACGAGTTCGCGCGGCGCCTCACAGAATTCATGAAGGTGATCGCCAATCCCGTCGTGCTCAATGAGTGCGTCGAGATCTCGAAGAACGTGATGGAGCGCGAGTACTATAAGGCGCTCATGCGCTGCCGGAAGCTAATGGACTACGAGGGGGAGAGACTGGGGCATGTCCCTTCAGGCGTACCATAAGGCGGCGACGCGGGCCGAGAGCCCACGCCAGACCGAGTACCGGCTTTTCGCCCAGGTGACCCTGGCGCTGATGGAGGCGGCGCGGGCCGACCCCAGCGATATCGCAGCCCGTGTCGACGCGCTCGACTGGAATCGCCGCGTCTGGACCGTGCTGGGCGAGGACTGCGCCAATCCGGCGAACGGCCTGCCGGCGCCGTTGCGCGCCTCGATCATCTCGCTCTCCATGTGGGTCGGCCGGCACACCAGCGCCGTGATCCGCCGCCGCGAGGAGATCGAGCCTCTGATCAACGTCAACCGGATGATCATGCAGGGGCTCGCGCCGCAGGGCGCGAACGCCTCGTCCGCCGCCGCCTGAGGCGCCAATCCCATCGGACAATAGACGAGCCCGGAGGCCGCCTTCGGGCTCTTTCGATTCAGGCTCGCGGCGTTTTTGCCGGGCCTGATCGGCAGGATTTGCCGGCTGCCGGTGGCACTCGGCAGAAATTGCCGGGCAAGAACATGCCTAACGAACATATAATCAAGTAAAATCAATAATATAAAAGCTGTGCAATAGGGCTGGAAATGGCCCGGCGCTTGCTTCCCGGGAAATCGAGCAAAACGCTCGCGACTGTCAAAACGACGGTCGAAGACCTGAGAAAAGGAAGTGCTATGACGTTCTCCGTCAACACCAATGCCGGCGCGATGGTCGCGCTGCAGAACCTCAACTCCACCCAGTCGTCCTTGATGACCACCGAGAACCGGATCAACACCGGTCTGAAGGTGGCCTCGGCCAAGGACAACGCCGCGGTCTGGGCCATCGCCCAGAACCAACGTGCGACCTCCAGCTCGCTGAACTCGGTCATCTCCTCGCTGCAACGCGGGCAGTCGACCGTGGACGTCGCGCTGTCGGCCGGCAACTCGGTGGCTGACCTTCTGAACCAGATGAAGGAAAAGGCTCTCGCGGCCTCCGACGCCACGCTCGACACCAACAGCCGCGCCGCGCTGAACGACGAATTCAAGTCGCTGCGCGATCAGATCGACAAGGTCGTGAACAACGCCGAATTCAACGGCGCGAACATGATCAAGTCGAGCGGCACGACCATCAAGGCCCTGGCCAACTCTGACGCCTCCTCGGTGATCACCGTTGCGGCTCAGGACCTGTCGCTGGGCGGCACTGTGCTCACCGCTTCGCTGGGCACGGGCGCGACGATCAACACGGTGACTTCGGCCACCAACATGATCTCCACGATCAACACGGCCATCACCAGCGTCGCCAGCGCGCTGGGCAAGCTGGGTACGGGCAGCAAGGCGCTCTCGTCGCACCTGACCTTCATCCAGAGCCTGCAAAACACCATCGATACCGGCATCGGTAACCTGGTGGACGCCGATCTGGCGAAGGAAAGCGCAAACCTCCAGGCGTTGCAGACAAAGCAGCAACTGGGCGTGCAGGCGCTCTCGATCGCCAACCAGTCGTCGTCGATCCTCCTCGGCCTCTTCCGATAGGCCGACCGCGGCGGCGGGAGGGTTCGTCCCTCCCGCCGTCCGCTTTTCCCTTCATGGAGCGTAGGCGCCTTCGGCGTCCACGACAGGAGAGATGCAGAACAAGGTTGCGACGGTCGCAGCCACTCCCGATCCGACATTCGGCCAAAGGCCCGCCGCCGTCCCCGCTACGGGGGCACTGGCGGAACCAGCGGTCCAAGGCCCGGATCCGGTGGACATGCGATTGGTCATCGAAGAGGACAAGGCCAGCGGCACCTACGTCTACAAGACGGTCAACCGGCGCACCGGCGAGATCCTGCAGCAACTGCCCAGGGAACAGATCCTGAAGTTGCGGGACGCTCTCACCTACGAAGCCGGCCACATCGTCCGCGCCCAGGCCTGATCCGCCGTCCCCTTGAGGGGAGCGGTCCGAAGGTTAACCCCCGCCCCGGCGAGCCGGCGGCGGCAAAACGCGTTCGGCGTTAACTTTCTGCTCACCACGAATCCATAGCTTCTCCTGCGAGATGCCGGGGCGACTCGTCCGAACGCGGGCGATGGGCGCGGCGACAAGGAGACTGCTCGATGGCGATGAGCGTGCATACCAACGAGGCCGCGCTCATCGCGCTGCAGAACCTGAACAAGACCACGTCGGACCTGAGCGACGCGCAGAGCAAGATCAGCACCGGTCTCGCGATCGGCAGCGCAAAGGACAATGCCGCGATCTGGGCCATCGCCCAGGGTCAGCGGGCGGACATCGGCTCGCTGGGCGCGGTGAAGATGAGCCTGGACCGCGCGACGTCCATCGCCGACGTGGCGTCGACCGCCGGCTCCACCATCTCGGACCTCCTGGTGCAGATGAAGGAGAAGGTGGTGGCCGCGATGGACCCGTCGCTGGACACCGCCTCGCGCACCGCGCTGGATTCCGACTTCAAGTCGATCGTGCGCCAGATCACCCAGGTCATCCAGAACGCCAACTTCGACGGCGCCAACATGCTGGACGGCAGCGTTCCGCAGATCAAATTCATCGCCAACGCCGACGCCAACGGCTTCATCACGCTCTCCAGCCAGAACCTGTCGCTGGGCGGCGGGATCATCACGGTGCCGTCGACGGCTTCGCTCAGCACCATCACGCTGGCGACCGCGGTCCTGGCCCAGGTGACCACCTCGATCAGCCAGACGAACCAAGCGCTGGGCAACCTCGGCTCCCAGAGCAAGGAAATCAGCAACCACGCGACCTTCGTCTCGCAGCTCACCGACCAGTTGAACTCGGGGGTCGGCAATCTGGTGGACGCCGATCTCGCGAAGGAGAGTGCGCGACTGCAGGCCTTGCAGGTGCAGCAGCAACTGGGCGCGCAGGCCCTGTCGATCGCCAACCAGGCGCCGCAGATCCTGCTGCAGCTCTTCAAATAAGCGGGCCGCCCCTGGCGGGCGACCGACGCCTTTCCGTTGGGGCGTAAGGAACAACCCGGGCGCGGTTTGCCCGGGTTTTTTCTTGAACGATTTCGGGGCGCCGGCCGCGGGCCTTAACGAAGCCTCAGGGGTATTGCGGGCAAGCTGAAGCGGCGGAGCTCTCTCCGCAGTCAGGCGCACCATGCTGATCGGCGCAAATCAGAGCTATTTGCTGGGGCTGTTCAACGCGCCCGACAGCAACGGCGTGATCAACATCGACCTTTCGAGCCTGATCACCGGCTCGAGCGGATCGGCGACCGCGGCCGTCACGCCGCAAGCGCCGGTCGCGCCGACCCCGCCCTGGAATACGTCCGAGACCCCGAGCCAGGCGAGCGCGGCCGTGCAGAGCGCGCTCGCTGGCCACTCGGTCATCAATGAGAATGCCGCCCAGCTCGACCTGCCGGGGGCGAGCGCGGACTACAAGAAGCTGTTCAGCCTCTACCAGGGACTCAACACCCTGATGGACCTGGCGACCCGGGCGCAGAGCAAGGGGCTGTCGCCGACCGACCAGAACCAGCTCGCCAAGGCCTTCGCCAACGGGCTCGGTGACATCTCGGATTTCGTCGATAACACCAGCTTCGATCAGCTGCGCCTGGCTGACGGCGCGCTCACCAGCAACGCCGCCTCGACGCTGGCTGTCCCCAAGTCGAACACGACCTACGTGACGCCACCGATCACGACGACGCCGTCCGATCCTGTTGCGGCGTTTCAAGGAAGCGTCCAATTCAATATATCCGTCAAACGGATAGGCATAACTCATGATGTCGCGATCAACCTCGACGACATGGGGGCGACGCCACGCACCTGGGCCAATGTCATCAACTTCATGAACCAGCAGCTGGCGGCCGCCGGCGTGGAGACGCGCTTCCAGAGCCAGCGCACGCCCGGCGGTCCGAAGACCGTCACGGTCGGCGACAAGACCATCACCTTGCCGACCAACAATCCCGACCAGTACTCGCTGAAGGTGGCGGTGGGCACCAGCGAGACGGTGACCTTCAGCGCGCCGCAAACGGCGGGCGCCGTTTATCTCGCCCAGAGCGTCGGCGATCCGAACCCCGACCACGATCCGACCACCAACGACAGCGCCACGCAGCAGCAGTTGCTGAAGTTCCAGACCGACACGACCAACGTCCCGACGCCGCCGTCGATTTCCGGCCAGGCCAATTTCGTCGACGGACGCACCTTCGCCGACACGCTCGGCTCCGAGGTGAAGGCGGTACACGCCACCCAGGTGGGCGCCGATGGCTCGGTCTACCTGCTGGCCGACGTCACCGGCACGACGGACGGCCAGGCGATCCAGGGCGACCAGGACGTCGCGCTGATGAAGTACGATTCCGCGGGGCACCTGATCTACACCCGCACCCTGGGTTCGGCCGGCTCGGCGACAGGCCTGAGCCTGGCCGTCTCGGCCGACGGCAAGGTGGCTGTGACCGGCTCGCTGACCGGAACCTTGACCGGCGACGTCGAGGGCGCGCTGAACTCCGGGGCCACCGGCTCCTTCGCCAGCAACACCGACAGCTTCGTCACCCTCTACGATGCAAATGGCGACGAGGTGTGGACCGAGCGACGCGGCTCGCGACTCAATGACGAGGCCGGCCAGGTCGCCTTCGGGGCCGATGGAACGGTCTATGTGGCCGGCCGGGCGCAGGGCCAGATGCCGGGCACGTCGTCGCCGATCGGCGGGTACGATGGCTACATCGAGGCCTTCCAGACCGACGCCAAGGGCAAGCCCACCGCGACCTTCACCCAGAGCTTCGGAACTACCGCCAGCGACAAGCCCCAGGGCATGGTGGTGAACGGCAATTCGCTGGTCGTCGCCAGCGTCGAGGCGGGCCACGCGGTGCTGCGCAACTACGACATTTCCTCTGGCCAGCCGGTGCTCTCGGCCACGCGTGACCTGGGTGACCTGCAGGGCGGTTCCATTGCCGGCCTGGCGCTGGACGGGGCCAACATCGTGGTGGCGGGGACCACCACCAACGGGGGGCTCTCGGCGGGAACTGTGACGCGGGCGGCGTCCGGCGGATCGGACGTTTTCGCCGCGACGCTTTCCGCCGACCTCTCGGCGAGTTCGGGCGACTCGATCGCCTACTACGGCGGTTCGGGCAACGACCAGGCGACCTCGCTGGCGGTGTCCAACGGCCAGGTGTGGATCGCCGGCCAGGCCGGAACCGACCTTCCGGACCAGACGGGCGGAAGCCCAGGCGGCATGGCGCCGGTCGGGACCAAGGATGGGTTCCTGGTGAACCTCGATGTCGCCGGCGGCACGGTCGAATGGTCGCGCCGGTTCACCGGCAAGGCCAACATGGCTTCGCCGATCGCCATCGCCGCGGCGCCGACCGGCTCCAGCGTGCTGGATCGCCTGGGCCTGCCGAGCGGGACCCTGACGACCGCCGAGTCCCAGTTGCTGACTTCGCAGAGTTCGTTGCGCGCAGGCGACACCTTCATGGTCGGCCCCGGCGACGGCATCGCGACCAAGATCACTATCGACGCCAACGAAACGCTGAAGACCCTGGCCACCAAGATCCAGCGGGCCTCGGGTTTCCAGGCGACCGTGACGGTCGGGACCAACCTGAACGGTCAGCAGCAGTTGCACATCGCCCCGGTCAACCCGCGGATGACCGTTCAGATCGGGGCTGGCGCCGCGGACAAGGATGCGCTGGCGCTGCTTGGCCTGCCCGAGGGCGTGGTGCGCAGTACGATGATCAACGCGGCCGGCCAGTCGGTCCCTGGCGACGGCAAGAGCCAGCTCTATGGCCTGGGCCTTTCGAGCAACCTCAACCTGAACGATCCCGCGCAGATCAGCCATGCGCTGGCGCAGGTGTCCGCGGCCATCGGCGTCGTGCGCCGCGCCTATCAGGACCTGGTGGCCGCAGCGTCGCCGAAGAGCAGTCTCTCTGCCCAGGCGGCGGCCTCGGCCAACGGTCCGGTGCCGACCTACCTGACCAACCAGATCGCCAATCTGCAGGCCGGCCTCGCGCGCCTGACCGGCGGAACCTCGGCCTGACGGCGCCGGACATTCCGACGCTGCCTTGAATCAGGCGCCCGCCAGGGTTAGCCAAGCTCATGGACTTCCTGAGGGACCGTCGCACCGTGCTGACGCTCGCCGGCGCCGCGGTGGCGTTGCTGGCTGGCCTTGCCGTCGCCTGGACGCTGGTGTCGAGCCACCGCGGCGAGGTCGCCCAGCCGCCTCCGGCGTCACGGGCCGGGCTGGTGATCGATTCCGCCGACCTGCCTGACGTCAGGATGGATCCAACCAAGCCGCTGCGCTGCTTCGTGGCCGGCCAGCCGGTGGGTGAGCTCACACTGGCCGAATGCGCCAAACGCAACGGGGTCTCGACCGACGCGCTCGATGTCGGGCTGGATCAGAGCGGCGCGCTCGCCGCCGATCCCTCCGGGGCGATGCTGACGCATTTGCCGCCCCCAACAGAGGCCCCGGCCACTCCGGCGGCGGACGTTCCGCCCGCGGCCGCACCGCTTCCGCAGGTTGTCAGCACAGGCCCCGGCGCGTGCTGGCGCTACGCGGAGGGTCAGTGGCGCAGGCTGACGCCCGACATGAGCCTGGGCGTCTGCGCGCAGACGCTGTTCGGCGCGCGCTGCGAGCGCGTGGGCGAGGCCGCCTACGGGCGCTGGGGACAACAGACCCTGAGGTTGGTGCCGGGACGGGTGGAGATTTCGACGGACAACCACAATTTCCGCACGCTCTTCGACCAGCAAGGGTGCGGAGCGAACGGCGCGGGCTGACGGCTCGCGCAACACCGCGGGCTTGTGTAGGCTTTCGGCATGCAACGCCCATCGATCCTCGTTTGCGCAGCGGCGGCCCTGGTCGGCCTGGGCGTCGGGCTGTCCGCCTGCCAGCAGCGGACCGAGCCGCCGGGCGACCCAGGTGTCTGCTACCACGTGGTGCCCCAGAAGGGCGGCAAGCTGAAGTACAACCGGCTGGTCAACGCGCCGAACCTGGAGACCTGCGCGGCGAACCTGGAGGCCATGCGGGTGAAGTTTCTGCGCATGGGCGGCAGCCAGCAGAACATCTACGGCGCCTATCAGGCCAACTTCCTGTTCCTGCAGCAGGAAGGGGTGCTGACTTCGACCAGCCTCGAGGGCCCCCGTTATGTGGCCCTGGTGCGCACCGGCGACGGACGCCTGGCGATCCCGGGCGCGATGCCGGCCCAATAGGTCGCAGGCGAATGTCTGTGGACGGTTCCTGTCAAACGCGAACGTAAGAAGAACAAAGTCCTTGCTCGCGGGTTAACGGATCGATAGCGTGCCGGCGGGCCATACGCCCGCAAACACGGAAGCTTAGGACATCGACATGGCGGGCAGCGTCAACAAGGTCATCCTGATCGGCAACCTCGGGGCAGACCCCGAAATCCGGTCGCTCACCTCCGGCGATCGGGTCGCCAACCTGCGCATCGCGACCTCCGAGACCTGGCGCGACCGCAGTTCGGGCGAGCGCAAGGAGAAGACCGAATGGCATCGGGTCGTGGTCTTCAACGAGAACATCGTGAAGGTCTGCGAGCAATATCTGCGCAAGGGCGCCAAGGTCTATGTCGAGGGCGCGATCCAGACGCGCAAATGGACCGACCAGTCGGGCGTGGAGAAGTATTCCACCGAGATCGTGCTGCAGAAGTTCCGCGGCGAACTGACCATGCTGGACGGCCGCGGCGAAGGTGCGGGCGAGGGCGACACCGGCGGTTACAATGGCGGCTTTTCTTCGGGGCCGCGGGCGCAGAGCTCCGCGCCGCGTGAGGACTTCTCCGCCGACCTGGACGACGAGATTCCGTTTTAGCGAGAGAAGGTCAGCCTTCGGCCTCGACGGCGGGGCAGGTATCGCTCAGGCGCTTGGCGTCGGTGCTGGCGCGCACCGGAATCGACAGGCCGCCGATCTGCGGGACAATGCGGGCCTCCAGATGAAGCGTGTCGCTGCTGAACACGCCTTCGCCGGTGATCGGGATCGGCTCGCCGTCGCGCGTCTTGCAGGAGCCGACCAGCTTGATCTTGCCGCCGCCGACCTCATGGGTCGGATAGGTGCAGGTGTAGATGTGGTTGATCTTGCCCTCCATGAACTTGGCGACGTCGTGCGGCTTGATGCAGCGACGTTCCGTCTTCTTGGTCGGAAAGGGCGAGGTGACCCTGCTGGTGGTTTCCCAGTAGCCCGGACTGATGGCGCTTTGCGCGGTCGCGGAACCGGGCGCGGCGATCCAGACTGCGAACAGACCGGCGGTCAGCAGGGGCGCAAGTCGTTTCATCGGGTCACAACAGCATAGGAATGCGGCGGAGTTTGGGGGCGCGCGCCAGACCTCGGGGCGCCGTGCGTTCATCGGGGCGCGTCCGCCGGCGACGGAGGCTGTAGGGCCGCCAGGTTTGCCTCGCGCAGGCGCTGGCCTGCCTCGTCATAGAGGAACGGCAGGAAGGCGTAGCGCCGCCCGCGGGTGACCGCTGTCGCCTCGTGCTGCAGGCCGCAGGCGAAGACCACCGCGCCGCCGGTGGGTGGACGGTAGGTGCGTTGACCGAATTCCGGGAAGCGCAGGTCGCCGCCCTCGAAGGCCTCGGCGTTTAGGTTGATCGAACAGGCGAACTTCCGGTGTGCGGTGCCCAGGGTCTCGTTGTCGCGATGCGGCCGGAAGTAGCCGCTCTCCTTGGCGTCGTAGCAGGCCACGATGTAGCGCTCGATCCGCGTCACCTTGAACTGAAAGGCCTTGGCGATCTCCGGCGCCAGCCGGCGGCTGATGCGGCTCAGCAACTCGGCGCGCAAGGCTTCGTCGGAGATGGCCAGGTCGCTGCGCCGCTTGAAGTCGTCCAAGACGCCCACCGTGCGGCCGCCGATGTCGCGCATCACTCCGGACGGCGTGCCGCCCTGCGTCTCATAGAGGTCGACCAGGCGGCTGCACATCTCCGGTTCGAACACTCGCGGGACGATCAGGACGGGCGCGTTCAGCTCGACTCCCGCGTAGCCATCGACCGCCGGCAGGCGCCCGATCTCGTCGAGCAGGCCTTTGGTGTCGTCAATTCCGAAGGCGCCGATGACCCGGTGGGACGGATCGAGCAGGAGCCAATAGGGATGCTCGGTCCCCGCGCCGTCCAGGGCGCCATAGAGCCGGCTGATGGCGCCGTCGGCGTCGAAGAACCAGCGCAGGCCGTTCGGCCGGTTCTGGGCGCGGGCGATGGAGTGCGCGTCGCGCAATACCAAGAAGACGATGAGGCGGCTGTCGTCCACCTGATCGCGGTGGGCGACAAGGGCGGCCAGAGCGGCGTCGCGCGATGGCCCCGGCGGCGGAAGGAAACCCAGGATGAGGTAGCGGCCCACGGTGGTGTTGAAATGGAAATTCGCCGAGCCGGGCGCGGGGGCCGAGAACCAGGGCGCGGCGTCGCCGGGCGCGAAGGGCGGGGCGAAGGCGGGAAGGGCGGCGTCCATCAGGCGGCAGGCTCTTCGGCGGCGCCGATCCTGGCGCGGTAGGCGGCAAGCACCTGGGCTCCGGCTTCGTCGTAGAAGAACGGCAGGAAGGCGTAGCGACGCCCCGCGCTCACCCGAGTCGCCTCGTGCAGGAGCGCGCAGGAGAACACGACCGCGCCACCTGGCGGCGCACGATAGGTCCTGGCGCCGAATTCGGGGAATCGCAGGTCGCCGCCCTCGAAGTCGTCGTTGAGGTTGAGCGAGCAGGCGAACTTGCGATGCGCCGTGCCGAAGGTGGTCGAATCGCGGTGTGCATGAAAGACGCCCTCTTCCGCCGCGTCGTAGCAACTCACCAGATAGCGCTCGATCTCGGTCACGGCGAACCCCAGGCCGCGGGCGACGAGGGGAAAGAGCCTGCGCTCCAGGCGGTCGCGCAGGGTCGCCTTGAGGCTCTCATCCTCGACCACCACGTCGCGACGACGCTTCAACTCGTCCATCACCGCCACGGTGCGGTCGCCCGCATCGCGCATGACGCCGGTGAGGCGGCCCCCGTCGGCCTGGTGCAGCGCGATCAGCTGCCGGCAGAGCTCGGGCTCGAAGATGCGCGGGACGATCAGCACAGGCGCGTGCAGGGGAACGCCGGCATGGCCCGACGGCGCTCCGAGGCGCTGCACGAAATCGAAGATCATCTGCGGATTTCCCAGGCGGACCCGGCCGATGACCCTCAGCGAAGGATCGAGGAGCAGCCACATGGGGTGCTCCGAGCCGTCCTTGGTCAGCGCGCCGTAGAGCCGGCTTATCGCGCCGTCCAGGTCGATGAACCAGCGTAGGCCGCGCATGTCCTGAGCCGTGGCCCAGGTGCCTTCGTCGCGAGTGACCACGAAGGCGCTGGCCCGCTCGTCGTCGAACTGACTCCGGTTGGCCGCCAAGGCGCGCAAGGCCTCGGCCGAGGCCGCCTGGTCCTCCTTCGGCAGGAAGGCCAGGAGCACATACCGGCCGGCCGCCGTGTCGAAAATGAACTCGGGATTGGAGGGCGTTGGCGCCTTGAACCAGGGCGCGGGTTCGCCGGGCATGAGCGGCATAGAGGCTGTGTGTTCCTTGATCCGGCCTGCTTCTTAGGACGCCGCGGCGGCGCGGTCACCGTCCGTCACCAGGAGCTCGCGCGGGCGCACGCGCGTGCGCGCACGAAAGTTGGCGTCCGAGGCTTCAGAATGCTACTCATAGCCCCCACATAAGCAGTCCGATTCTAACGGCTAAATCCCCACCTTGACCGACGAAAACACTACCCCGCCGGCTGACCGGCATGGGGGCATCGCCCCTATCGCGATCGAAGACGAGCTGAAGCGCTCCTACCTCGACTACGCCATGAGCGTGATCGTGAGCCGGGCCTTGCCCGACGTGCGCGATGGCCTGAAGCCCGTCCACCGGCGCATCCTGTTCTCGATGAACGAGCAGGGCCACACGCCCGACCGCTCCTACGTGAAGTCCGCGCGCGTCGTCGGCGACGTGATGGGCAAGTATCACCCACACGGGGACCTCGCGATCTACGACACCCTGGTGCGGATGGCGCAGCCCTTCTCCATGGGCCTGCTGCTGATCGACGGGCAGGGCAACTTTGGCTCGGTGGACAACGATCCGCCGGCGGCCATGCGCTACACCGAGTGCCGGCTGACCAAGGCGGCGATGTCGATCCTGGCGGATCTCGACAAGGATACCGTCGACTTCAAAGACAACTACGACGGCTCCGAACAGGAGCCGGTGGTGCTGCCGAGCCGCGTTCCAAACCTGCTGGTCAATGGCGCGGGCGGCATCGCGGTAGGCATGGCCACCAACATCCCTCCGCACAACCTAGGCGAGGTGGTGGACGCCTGCCTGGCCTATGTCGACGATCCGGAGGTCTCGCTGGAGTCGCTGCTGGAGATCGTGCCCGGGCCCGATTTCCCGACCGGCGGCCAGATCGTCGGGCGCACCGGGGCGCGCCAGGCGCTGATGACGGGTCGTGGCTCGGTGATCATGCGCGGCGTGGCCTCCGTCGAGGAGATCCGCAAGGACCGCGAAGCGATCGTCATCCACTCGATCCCCTATCAGTTGAACAAGGCCGCGCTGGTCGAGCGCATCGCCGAACTGGTGCGCGAGAAGCGGATCGAGGGCATCGCCGACCTGCGCGACGAGAGCGACCGGCAGGGCATGCGCATCGTCGTCGAACTGAAGCGCGACGCCAGTCCCGACGTGATCCTGAACCAGCTCTACCGCTACACCCCGCTGCAATCGTCGTTCGGGGTCAACGCGCTCGCCCTCAATCGCGGCCGTCCCGAACAGATGGGCCTGCGCGACATGGTCACCGCCTTCGTGGATTTCCGCGAGGAGGTGGTGGTCCGCCGGACCAAGTTCGAATTGTCGAAGGCCCGCGACCGGGGCCACGTTCTGGTCGGCCTCGCCATCGCCGTCGCCAATATCGACGAGTTCATCCACATCATCCGTTCGTCCAAGGACCCGGCGGAGGCGCGCGAGCGGCTGATCGCCAGGGACTGGCCGGCGGGCGACATGCTGCCGCTGGTCGAGCTGATCGCCGATCCGCGCACCCTGGTGATCGACGGCGACAAGATCCGGCTCTCCGACGAGCAGGCGCGCGCGATCCTGGCGCTGACGCTCTCGCGCCTTACGGGCCTGGGTCGTGACGAGATCTTCGGCGAGGCGCGCAGCCTGGCCGAAGCCATCGCCGGCTACCTGGCGCTGCTCGCGTCGCGCGAGGCGATCATGGCCATCGTGCGCGAGGAGCTGGTGGAGGTCCGCGAGGCCTTCGCCGTGCCGCGCCGCACCGAGATCGTCGAAGGCGACGCCGACGTCGAGGACGAGGACCTGATCGTCCGCGAGGACATGGTCATCACCGTCACCCACGGCGGCTATGTGAAGCGCACGCCGCTGTCGATCTATCGGACGCAGCATCGCGGCGGGAAGGGCCGCTCGGGCATGTCGACCAAGGACGAGGACGCGGTCACTCGCGTCTTCTCGGCCAGCACGCACACGCCGATGCTGTTCTTCTCGTCAGGCGGCAAGGTCTACAAGCTGAAGGTCTGGCGCCTGCCGGTGGGCACGCCTACCTCGCGGGGCAAGGCCTGGGTCAACATCCTGCCCATCGAGCCGGGCGAAAGCATCACCTCGATCCTGCCGCTGCCGGAGGACGAGGCGAGCTGGGACCAGTACGACGTGATGTTCGCCACGCGCTCCGGCGGGGTGCGGCGCAACAAGCTGTCGGACTTCGTGGACGTGCGGCGCAACGGCAAGATCGCCATGAAGCTCGACCCGACCGCCCTGGACGGCGACGACCAGATCATCGGGGTCGGCACCTGCAACGCCGGGGTCAACGACATCCTGCTGACCACGGCGCTCGGCCGCTGCATCCGCTTTGCGACGGAAGAGGTGCGGGTCTTCGCCGGCCGCGACTCCACCGGCGTGCGGGGCGTGCGGCTGGCGAAGGGCGACAGCGTCATCTCCATGGCCATCCTCCGTTCGGTCGATGCCACGCCCGCGGAGCGCAGCGCCTATCTGAAGCACGCCACGGCCATGCGGGCGGCCGCGAACGGGGACGCCGGCGAGGGCGAGGGCGAGAGCGAGGACGCCGCGACGCCGGAAGAGGAAGATGCGGAGGCCGGCGAGGCCGTGACGCTGAGCGTCAGCCGGATCGCGGACCTGGGCGCCGCCGAGGAGTTCATCCTCACGGTTTCGACAGAGGGCTACGGCAAACGCTCCTCCGCCTACGACTTCCGCCGGACCGGGCGCGGCGGCCAGGGCCTGATCGCGCAGGACCTTACCAAGCGTGGCGGCCGGCTCGCCGCGTCGTTCCCGGTGGACGACGCTGACCAGATCCTGCTGGTCACCGACCAGGGCCAATTGATCCGCACGCCCGTGGGGCAGGTCCGCATCGCGAGCCGCAACACGCAAGGGGTGATCATCTTCCGCACTTCCGAGCAGGAGCACGTCGTCTCCGTCGAGCGTTTGGCCGACACGGGCGAGGACGAGCTGGATGAGTTGGCCGCCGGCGAAGGCGACGGCGAACCCGAAGGCGGGGCGGACGCGCCAGAGGCCTGAGCGGGTCAAGTTTCTCCTTGCCAGAACCGCGCGCGGCGGCGAAAGGCGGAGATCGGTTGTTGGGGGACCAAACCGCATGACCCGCGTCGGGCTTTATCCGGGTACGTTCGATCCGATCCACAATGGTCACACCGACATCATCGGTCGGGCGGTGAAGCTGGTCGACAAGCTGGTCCTGGGCGTGGCGATCAACACCGGCAAGGGGCCGATGTTCAGCCTCGACGAGCGCGTGGCGATCGTCGAGGAGGCCGTGGCGCCCCTGCGCAATCGCGCGGAGATCCTGGTGCAGCCCTTCGAGGGGCTGACCATGCACTTCGCCCGCGAGGTTGGAGCCGGCATCATCGTGCGAGGCCTGCGCGCCGTCGCCGACTTCGAGTTCGAATTCCAGATGACGGCGATGAACCAGCAGCTCGACCGCGAGATCGAAACGGTCTTCCTGATGGCCGATCCGCGGCACCAGGCGATCGCCTCGAAGCTGGTCAAGGAAATCGCGCTGCTGGGCGGCGACGTCACCAAGTTCGTCAGCCCCAGCGTCAAGGACCGGCTGCTGGCCAAAGCCGGCCGCCATTGACCCCACCGCTGGCGCTCAACGGGCCCGGCCGCTACGAGTGATTTCCATGAGAACCGTCCTGTTCGCCGCGGTGGCCGCGTCCGTCGCCGTCAGCGCTTCCGCCGCTCCGAAGAAGCCGCCGGCGCCCGCCAAGGCCGCCGCCCCGACCGCGCCAGGCCCGTCGGACTGGCGCACGCCCGATCCCAACGACGTGTTGGTGATCGACACCAACAAGGGACGGATCCTGGTGGAGATGGTCCCCGAGGTCGCGCCCCAGCACGTGGCGCGCATGCGCGAGCTGGCGCACGAGAATTTCTACGACGGCCTGCGGTTCTTCCGGGTCATCGACGACTTCATGGCCCAGACCGGCGATCCGCAGAACAACGGCCAGGGCGGCTCCTCCAAACCGAACCTGCCGCAGGAATTCCTCTTCCGGCGCGGGGCCGACACGCCGTTCGTCATGGCCGACGACCAGACTGTGGCCGAGATCGGCTTCATCAAGTCTCTGCCGGTCACAAGCCAGTCCATGGCCATGGCGCCCTTGACCACCGACCAGAAGGTGCGGGCCTGGCCCCTCTATTGCCCGGGCGTTGCGGGCATGGCGCGCGACAGCGACCCGAACTCGGCCAACAGCCAGTTCTTCCTCATGCGCCAGCGCTTCCCGTCGCTGGAGACCAAGTACACGGCCTGGGGACGGGTGATCGCGGGCGAGGACGTCGTGCGCGCGATCAAAACCGGCGAGCCCGTCGAACAGCCCCAGGATCGGATGGAACGGGTTCGGGTCCTGGCCGATTTGCCTGAGGCGGAGCGGCCGAAGATCCGGGTGATCGACCCCAAGGGAGCCTGGTTCAAGGCCGAAATCGCGCACGAAAAGGCGGTCAAGGGCGCGGGCTTCTCCGCGTGCGATGTTGAAATTCCTGTCGAGGTGAAATGATGGATGCCGAGAACACGCTGAACCTGGAGCTCTCCACCGGTCCGGTGACCATCAAGCTTCGCCCCGACCTTGCTCCGCAGCACGTGGCGCGGATCAAGGAACTGGCCCGCGAGGGCTTCTATGACGGCGTGGTCTTCCACCGGGTGATCCCCGGGTTCATGGCCCAGGGCGGCGACCCGACCGGCACAGGCACGGGTGGGTCCGACAAGCCGAACCTACCGGCGGAATTCTCCAAGGAGCCGCATGTGCGCGGCGTCTGCTCGATGGCGCGCACCGCGAACCCGAACTCGGCCAACAGCCAGTTCTTCATCTGCTTCGACGACGCCCGCTTCCTCGACAACCAGTACACGGTCTGGGGTGAGGTGACCGAGGGCATGGACAATGTCGACGCCCTGCCGAAGGGCGAGCCGCCCCGCGCGCCCGGCCAGATCGTCTCGGCGAAGGTGGCCGCGGACGCCTGAGGCGTCCCGTTGGGGAAGCGTGGGCCATGGCGGCTCGCCTGAAGGTCTTCGTCACCTCCGACGGCCTTACGGATTACGTCGTGGCGGTGAGTTCGCGCGCCAAGGCGCTGGCCGCCTGGGGCGTGCGTCAGGATGTCTTCAAGGAAGGCGCCGCGCGTGAGACCGACGACCGGGCGCTGGTGAAGGCAGCGCTCGCCCAGCCGGGCCAGGTGTTGCGCAGGCCCGCCGGGACGCGAGGAGAACTTGCCAAGCTGAAACCGGTGAAGCCGGCGGAGCCCAAGGGCCCGAGCAAGGCGCAGCTCAAGAAGGTCGCCGACCTTGAGGCCAAGCTCGCCAGGCTCGACGCCGACCACGAACGGGCGGTGGCGGGGCTCGACAAGGAAAGGACCGAGCTGGACCGCCGGCGCCAGGCGCTCGACGACCGCCACGCACGGCGCCGCAAGGCGCTGGACGCCTCGCTCAAGGCCGCGCAGCCGGCGCCAAGGTGACCACCACGGGATAGTGATCCGACCCCAGGGTCGGTCCGCGCTCGACGCTGACCGTCGCCCAGCCGCGCCCCGCATAGACATGGTCGATCGGCAGGACAGCGATGAGCGGCCGCCGGTAGGCCGCAATCGGCCAGGTGAAGACCGCGCGCGTGCGTCGGATGAGCCCGAAATCCCGGTCGTCGCGCTGGCGTGCGAACGACCAGGGCGTGGAGTTGAAGTCGCCGGCCAGGATGGTTGTCGCGGCCGGATAGCTGCGGACGATGGGGACCAGCAGGTCGTGGTCCCGCTGGAAGGTCAAGTGGGTCGGCCAGGGCGCGTGGACGCCGAGCACCGTGACCGGCCCCAGCGGCGAGGGGACCACCACGCCGTTCAATTCCATCGGCCCGGTCTGGTTGTCCGTTGGGATGATCGTGGCGATCGGCCGTTTTGGCGTGAAGAGCATGACGCCGGATCGTCCGGCGACCGGCCACCAGCCGGCTTGGGCGAAGGCGTTCAGCACGCCGCTGTTGGACTCTTCGATGACCACCACATCGGGCTTTACGACCTTCAGCCACCGGACGAGCTTGGCGTTGCCGTTGCGACCGCTCCAGGCGTTGAACTGGACCACCTTGAAGGCCGGACCGGCCCCCGGCGCCGCCTTCGGTCCGGTCGAGCGCAGGTACTCCGGCGCCATCAGCAGCCCGGCGGCGATCGCGCAGGCCAAGCCGGCGCTCACGACCGCCACACGCATCCGGCCCGCGAAGACCAGGCCCGCAAAGGTGGCGAACAGGCCGATCGCCAGATAGATCACCGCGAAATGGGTGAAGAGGTCCCAGGTCGGGCTCCAGCGACCGAGCTGGGCGAGCCCGGCCATGCCGGCGCACAGCGCTGCGGCCACCAGGATCGGCGGCCCGAGGATGGCGGTGGTCACGAGTCGGTCGGAAGCCATGAATCCCCGTTCGTACCACGGGGCGCGACTTGACGGGAAAGCCGGCGCATGCGCTTCACGCGCCTTCCATGCAGCTTGCCGATTTCGACTTCGACCTGCCCGACGATCGCATCGCGCTGCGGCCCGCCAGGCCGAGGGACTCGGCGCGCCTGCTGGTGGTCTCGCCGGACCAGGCGCTGCGGGACCTGGCGGTCGCCGACCTGCCGGGCGAGCTTCGCGCCGGCGACGTCCTGGTGCTGAACGACACCCGTGTGATCCCGGCCCGGCTGACGGGGGTTCGGCTGAGAGACGAGAGCCGGGTCGCTGTGGAGGCCACGCTGCACCGGCGGCTTTCGAGCTCGCGCTGGACGGCCTTCATGCGGCCCGGCAAGCGGCTGGCGGAGGGCGACCGGATCGTGTTTGGCGAAAGCTCCGACCGCGCCTGCCTGCTGGGCGCGCTGGATGCGACGGTGGCCGCGAAGGGCGAAGGCGGCGAGGTGACGCTGGCCTTCGACCTGGCCGGGCCCGATCTCGACGCGGCGATCGCCGAGCGCGGGGCCATGCCGCTGCCGCCCTACATCGCCGCCAAGCGTGCGCAGGACGAGCAGGATCGCGCCGACTACCAGACCGTCTACGCCGAGGAGGACGGGTCGGTCGCAGCGCCGACCGCCGGGCTGCATTTCACGCCGGAGCTGTTCGCGCGCCTGGCGGAGCGTGGTGTCGCGACGGCGTTCGTCACCCTGCACGTGGGGGCAGGCACCTTCCTGCCGGTGAAGACCGAGGCGGTCGGCGAACACCGGATGCATCCGGAATGGGGCGAGGTGGACGCAGCCACGGCGGACCGCCTCAACGCGATGCGCGCGGCCGGCGGGCGGCTCGTCTGCGTGGGCACGACCTCGCTGCGGCTGCTGGAATCGGCGACCGGCGAGGACGGCGTGATCCGGCCTTTCAAGGGTGAGACGGCGATCTTTATCACCCCCGGCTACCGGTTCCGCGCCGCCGACGGCCTGATGACCAACTTCCACTTGCCGAAGTCGACGCTGTTCATGCTGGTGTCGGCGTTCGCCGGGCTGGAGACGATGCGCGCGGCCTATGCCCACGCGATCGCGTCGGGCTACCGCTTCTATTCCTACGGCGACGCGAGCCTGCTCTGGAGGGCCGCCTGATGGCGGCCTTTCCGTTCCGCATCGCGGCCACCGACGGCAAGGCGCGCAACGGCGTGCTTTCGACGCCTCGAGGCGATATCCGCACGCCGGCCTTCATGCCGGTCGGCACGGCCGGCACGGTCAAGGCGCTCACGGTTGATCAGGTCGCGGCCACTGGCGCCGACATTCTCCTGGGCAACACCTACCACCTGATGCTGCGGCCCACCGCGGAGCGGGTGGCGCGGCTGGGCGGACTGCACCGGTTCATGCGCTGGGACAGGCCGATCCTCACCGACTCGGGCGGTTTTCAGGTCATGTCGCTGTCGAAGATCTCCAAGGTCACGGAAGACGCGGTGACCTTCCAGAGCCATATCGACGGATCGAGGCACGTGCTGACGCCCGAGCGGTCCATCGAGATCCAGGCAGACCTTCTCGCCTCCGACATCGTCATGCAACTCGACGAGCTGGTCTCGTTGCCGGCCTCCGACGAGAGGACGGCCGAGGCCATGCGCCGCTCGGCGCGATGGGGCGAGCGATCCAGGGCCGCGTTCGGCGCGCGCGAGACGCAGGCGCTGTTCGGCATCCAGCAGGGTGGTGTGTCCGAGGCGCTGCGCCGGGAATCGGCGGAGCGGCTCACCGAAATCGGCTTCGACGGCTACGCGCTCGGCGGGCTCGCGGTCGGCGAGGGGCACGCGGCGATGGTCGGGGTGCTGGACTTCGCGCCAGACATGCTGCCGGTCGAGCGGCCGCGCTACCTCATGGGCGTCGGCAAGCCGATCGACATCGTCGAGGCGGTGGCGCGCGGCGTCGACATGTTCGACTGCGTATTGCCGACCCGCTCAGGGCGCCACGGCCAGGCCTGGAGCTGGGAGGGGTCGATCAACCTCAAGAACGCCCGCTTCGCCGACGACGAGGCGCCGCTGGATGAGACGAGCGCCTGCCCGGCGAGCCGCGACTATTCCAAGGCCTACCTGCACCACCTCGTGAAATCCGAGGAGATCCTGGGGCAGGTCCTGCTGTCCTGGCACAACCTGGCCTTTTTCCAGCAGCTGATGGGCGCGCTGCGCGCAGCGATTGCCGAGGGACGACTGGAGGCGTTCCGGCGCGACTTCGCCGCGCGCCAGGCGGCGCGCGCCTAGAGCCCTTCGACGCCCTAGCGGATCGGGAACTTGGGCTTGAACGATTGCTCGATGACCGGTGCGCCGGCCAGCTGATGCGAGGGGGTCGCCGGCGGGGGGCAGCCCTTGGCCTCGCCCAGGCCTTTCAGATAAGCCCGCCGCACGGCGCCGGCGGTGATCGCCGACTGCACATAGCGGTCATGACGCTCGGCCCCGGAGAGCTTGCGCAGCCAGCCGCGGAACGGGATCACGTCCTGGGCGGCGCCGGCCATCATGCCGAAAGTCGTCGCCTTGCCGCGGCCCAGCAGGTCGTCGCTGTCCGCCTCAGGCGCGTCCAGATCGGCGCCCAGCGCGTCGTTCAGCGGTTGGATCAGAACGATCAGCTGACGACAGCTCTTGCCCGTAGGGCGCTGATAGGGGTCGGCCATCGCCTGCAGCAGGACTTCGGGAATCTTGGTGCGCAGGACGTTGAAATCGCGCAGCGGCGCCTCCGCCGCGCCTTTGATGCCTTCCCGGTTGGCTTCACCGGTGGTCTGCACCTTCGGCGATCCGTCCGGACGCGCCGTCACGCATCCGCCCAGAACAAGGCCGGCGAGCGACAGCCCAAGAACGATTCCGCCACGCATCGGCGCAAGTCTAGCTGACAACACTGTGGCTGTAAGGGGGCGCCCGCCCTTGCGCGCGGGTGGCCAGGCGCCTAAGGTCCGCGCCGCTTCGCCAGGGCCTCCAACGCCGCGCGAATGTGGGCCGGTAGCTCAGTGGTAGAGCATTCGACTTTTAATCGAATGGTCGTGAGTTCGAACCTCACCCGGCCTACCACTAAACGCCATTATAATACAGTGTGTTAAGTATTCGACTCAATGGGATTTGAATTCCAATATGGCGCCTGGTTAACAGAACGGGTTACCAGGAAGCTGAACTGTGCTGTCCTACGGGAATGGAACTCGGCTAAGCTTTCTACGCCATGGCTGATGACCGCGCGGGAAGCGTCCGAATATCCGCCGACAGCGACGGCGCCTTTGAGGATGTGACGCTGCAGGACGGTACACGTCGCGCGACTATCGCGCCGCCAGCCCGCCACCGCGTGGCCGCCCACTCAGCGCCACCTCGGTTCCCGATCTGGTGGCGAAATGGCCTGCCTGACAAATGCCAAGGGGGGGCCGTGCGAGGTCGCCGGGGACGAGGCCCGGTCAGACCTTGAGGCCGGTGCGGCCGACGTAGCGGGTGTGGAAGGCCAGCAGGCCGGCCAGGACCACGAGCCACTGGACGGTGCTGACGCCTGGAACGGCGTCGAGCGGCAGGCTGTAAGCCAGGACGACGCGGACGAGGGCGTCGCCCAGGAAGACCACGCCCCAGACGGCGGTCAGCACGCGGACGTGGCGTCGGAACGCCCGGTCGTCGGCCCAGCGCGCGGCCCAGGCGTCAGCCCCGGCCTCGCCCACCTTGGCGACGATCACCGCGCGTGAAGTGAGCATGATGAACGGCCTTTGAGTGGGCAGGGTGCCGAGGATCCAGAGGCCCAGGAGCGCGCCGACCCAGCTGTCGCGCACCAGGAGCAGGCGCGGGTCACCGGTGACTGCGGACATCAGGGCGCCGACCAGCAGCATGGAGAGGGTGAAGGCCGCCATGATGTCCAGCCGACGGTTGCGGATCACGCCGAGCACGATCCAGGGCGCGATGAGCGCGCCGCCGACGACCAGGGCCGCGCCGGCGCCCACGCCCGCGGCGCGCAAGCCGTAGTAGCCGCCTAGCGGCGCCGCCAGTTCGAAGAAGAGCTGTCGGGCGAGGTGGCGTCGCGCGCTGGCTGCTTTCTGGCGTGCGCTGGGCGCCGCCGAGGGGTCGAGGTCCGTCGTCTTGATCATGGTCTTGCCTCGCGCGCTCAATGGGGGCGGGTGGCGTGGTCGAACAGGTCGGCGAGTTCGCGGCCGCAGGCGACCACGTCCAGGTCGGGGTTCCGGACCTTGCGCATGACGAGCGCGTCGATGGCGCCCTGGACGGCGACAACCATCACCTGGGGGTCGAAGTCGCGGAACTCGGCGGCGGCCTGAGCCTGCGCGATATAAGCCGCGTGGACGCTGTTCCGCGCTTCGAGCTGAGCCAGGAGCTCAGCGCGGTCGGCGTGGTCGCGCGGCAGGTTGGTGACGACCTCGACCAGGGCCGGCAGATGGTTCGGGTGGTCCGCCAGGAACGCGGTGTGGGCTTCGATGTAGGCGCGCAGCTTCGCACGCCCGCCGTCCGCGGCGTCGACGCGCGGCGAAACATAGGCCGCGGCGACGCTTACCACCTCGGCCACGACCGCACGCATCAGGTCGTCCTTGCCGGCGAAGTTGTAGGAAATGATCCCGGTGCTGCTCAGGCCTGCCTCCCTGGCGATGCGCGCAAAGGAGGTGTTGGCGTATCCGGCGACGGCGGCGACCCGGATGGCCACCTCGACGATCTGTGCGCGGCGGGCGGACGCGGTGAAGGTGCGCGCCGGCTCGGTTTGCTTGAGTAAGCCGTGATTTGCTCGCATGAGCAAATTCGTAGCGCAGGGCGCCGAAGCATGCAAGTCGGTTGGCGATGGAACCCTGCTCGAAGCCGTGACCTTCCCCTGCTGTGGGGACCGCACAATGTACGAGCTTCACGTCTTCCAGACCGGCCTGGCGGCGGCGCACGCGTGGATACGTTCATCCGGGCTGCGGACTTACTGAGGCGGATCCCGCAGGTTTTCGCTGAGCACCACAGCCAAGCCGACGGCGAAGGCAGTTGCGGCCATTGTACCGGTCCGCACCTGGTCGCTCTGGTAGCAAACTTCAGTTCGAGGCAGCTCTCACGCAGATCAATCGGAACGTCTGCGACGTTCTCAATCGTTCGGCGGGCTTAGGGCGGGCGATGTGACTTTGATCGAATGGTCGTGAGTTCGAACCTCACCCGGCCTACCAGACTTCGCTCTGCGCGCGCTAGCTTCCGGCGAGCCGGATTGACTCGCGTCGCTGGGTGCGGGCGCCTAGATTGATCCTGTTGCGGCGGGCTACGACGGCCCTTCGGCGCGCCACTTCGGCCCCATCCGGACGAAGGGTCCAGGCGTCTGCGCGAGCGCGCCTTCCCGCCGCAACGCTACCGGCCGGCGGAATGAGTGGCGTAGCTCGGCCTAAAGGTGACAGTCTGCGCGAGCGCCGTTACACCCGACGAGGGGCAAGCGAGGATTCGAGAGCTTGGCTCGTCTTGTCTACGCCGTCGTGGCCGGGGCGGCCCTCAGCATCCAGGGTCTTTCGACGCCCGCCCGCGCCGCCGAGCCGAAAGCCTCCATCGAGGGCGAACTGCCCGCGGATTTGCGCGCCGAGGTGACGCGCGCCGTCGGCGAGACCGACCGCCCCATTGAAAACCGCTTCGAGGCGCGCCGGCGCGCCCGGGAGGCCGCCGAGGACGCCATCGCCGTCCTACGCTCGGAAGGGTTCTACGCCTACGACGTCGAGCCGGACGTGGGCGAGGGCGATGCCCCCAAGGCGATCGTGAAAATCACGCCCGGGCCGCGATTCACCCTGGGCGAGGCGCAGATCGACTGGATCGGAACGCCGCCCGACGCGGCTTCGGCCGCCGCGGCGCAGGCCGCCCTGGCGCTTGCGCCGGGGCAGCCGGGGCGAGCGGCCGACGTGGTCAGCGCCGAGGGCCGCGCTGTGGCCGCTGTTCAGAAGCGCGGCTACGCGGACGTCAAGGCTCAGCCGCGCCAGGTCGTCGTCGACCACGCCGACCACACGGTCCGGCCCGACTACCGCATCGCCGCCGGCGATATCGCGCGCCTCGATGGTATCCAGCTCACGAGTAACGGGCGGACGCATCAACAGTGGCTGCAGGGCCTGGCTCCGTGGCGGCGCGGCGACGCCTATGATCCCGAGGACGTCGCCGAGTTGGAGCGGCGACTGCTCGACACCGGCGTCTATGAATCGGTGACGGTCGCGTTGGCGCCCGCCGACAAGCTGACGCCTGACGGCCTGCGCCCGATTGTGGTGAGCCTGGCCGAGCGGAAGAAGCGAACCCTCGAGCTCGGCGGCAGCTATGACACCATCGACGGGCTGGGCCTCGACGCAAAGTGGACGCGCTACAACCTGTTGGGCCGCGCCGACACCTTCTCGATCCTGGCTCGGCTTTCGAACATAGACACGCGGCTGCAGGCCGACCTCTCGCTACCCCACTGGCGAACGCCGCAACAGACGCTGGTGACCAGCGCGGCGATCTACCGGGCCAGCACGCCGGCCTACGATCAGGAAGGGTTCAAGGTCAGCGCCGACGTCACCAAGCGCTGGGGCCGCAACGCGACCTTCGGCCTGACCGGCACCTACTTCACGTGGGGCGGGTCGATCGACCTCAGTCGCACGGATGAAGTCCGGATCGGATCGCTGACGGCGCTCGGCCGCGACATCGCGACCTTTGCCGGCCTGGCGGACATGGCGCTTGACCGCTCCGACGACCCGCTGGATCCGCGCCGCGGCTGGCGGGTCGGGGCGCGGATCGAACCGACCCTGCTCACCGGAGACGGGACGCTGCCGTACCTGCGGCTGCAGAGCCAGGTCTCGGGTTACCTGCCGCTCGACGCGCGCGGCGACACCGTGCTCGCCGGGAGACTGCACCTGGGCAGCATCATCAACGGGTCCGTCGCGGACATTCCGGCGCCGCAGCGGTTCTATGCCGGCGGCGGCGGATCGGTGCGGGGCTTCGGTTACCAGGAGGTCGGCCCGAGGCTGCCCGACAACACGCCACAGGGCGGATTGTCATTGACCGAGGTCTCGCTGGAACTGCGCCATCGGCTGAAAGGGCCTTGGGGGCTCGTGGCCTTCGTCGATGCGGGCGCCATCGGGGATCGCCAGTATCCGGACTTCGGGGATCTCAGCGTCGGGGCCGGGGTCGGCGTGCGCTACGACCTGGGCTTCGGACCGATCCGCGTGGACGTCGCGACCCCGGTCACCGAACGGCGGGGCCAGGGGCGGTTCCAGATCTACGTCAGCATCGGACAGAGCTTTTGAGCGTGCCTGACGACACATCGACCGAGGCGCCCGCGGTCCGCGCCTCGGGCCTGCCGAGGGCCATCGTGGCGGTCGCTCTGACGGTGCTGGTTCTGATCGGGCTGGGCCTCGTGGGCCTGCGCTTCGGAGTCCTGCTGCCGCAGGCTCGCCTGCTGATCGAGGCCAGCACCGACGGGCTGAAGGTCGGCCGGTTCGGCCGGCTGAAGATCGAGGGCTTGAGCGGCGACGTCTGGCGCGACCTCAGCATCCGCAAGCTCACCCTTCGCGACGAGGCCGGCGTATGGCTGGAGGCCGATAACCTCCATATGACATGGCGTTATACGGAACTTCTCGTGCGAAAATTCCACGCCGATCGTATCGACGCGCAAGTAATAAAGATCCTGCGCCGCCCGACCCTGACGCCGAAGGGCAAGGACACCGGCATGCCGGTGTCCTTCCAGATCGACCAGGCCCAGGCCCGGGTCGAGATGCTGCCCGCCTTCAGCTATGTGCGTGGCATCTACGAGCTCGGCCTGCAACTCGATGTCGGCCGCGGGGGCGGGCAGCGCGGAAAGGTCCGGGCGACCAGCGTCCTCCACCCGGGCGACTATCTCTACGTCGACTACGACATTCCGCGCCGGCGGCCGCTCGAGGTGCTGGTCGATGCGGAGGAAGCGAAGGGCGGGGCGCTCGCCGGCGCGCTGGGTCTTCCGTCCGACCGGGCCTTTACGCTGAAGGCCGTCGTGGGCGGCCAGGTTTCCGAGGGGCAGTTCGGCGTGGTCGCGGGCTCCGGCGAGGCCGAGCCGGTCCGCGCGCTCGGCGGCTGGAGCAAGGATGGCGGCGTGGCCCGCGGCCGCATTTCCCTCACAGCCTCCAGCCTGACCGCGCCCTATGCGCGGCGCTTCGGGCCGCAGGCGAGCTTCGTCGTGGCCGGGCGGCGCGCCGGGGCCGGCCTTTTCGCCCTGGACGCGCGCGTGGCGTCGGAGAACCTGGTGGCCCGGGCGCGCGGGCTTGGCGACCTGGGGCAGCGGCGGGTCGGGCCGCAGGGCGTCGAGCTCACCGCCGAGAGCCCGGCGCTGTCGCGGATCGTCGGCGGGCCGCAGATGGGGCCTGCGCGGGTCACCGGCCGGCTGACCCAGGCCGAGGCGCAATGGCGCTTCGCCGGGACCGCGTCCGTCTCGCAGGCGAACCTTGGGAGCTATGGCCTCGCCCAGGCGGCTGGCCCCCTCGAAATCACCGAACGCGCAGGGCAATGGGACGTCAGGACCAGGATCGCGGGCGCCGGCGGCCGGGGCTCCGGTTTTGTGGCGGCCGCCCTGGGCGGGGCGCCCAGGGCAAGCCTCGACGGCGCGCGGCTCGCCGATGGGCGGCTTTTGCTGCGCGACCTGCAGGTGACGGGCTCCGGGCTCAAGGTGGAGGCGAGCGGCGGGCGCAGCCTGCTGGGCGGGCTGACCTTCAAGGGCAAGGCGGCGGTTTCCAACCTGGCGGCGGCCCGGGCGGGCGCGGCGGGATCGGCCGCAGCGAGCTGGACGGCCACCCAGGCCAAGGCGCGCCAGCCGTGGACGTTCTCCGTCGACGCACGCGGCGACCGGTTGGCGACCGGCTATCCAGAGATCGACCGGTTGCTGGGACCGAAGCCGCAGCTCAAGGCCCAGGCCAATCTGGACGGGCGCAGGCTCGCCGTCGGGTCGGCCAGCCTCGCCGGCGCGGCGCTCAGGGTCAGCACGGCGGGCGTGCTTGCCGCCGACGGCGGGCTCACCTTCAAGCTCGACTGGAGCGCCGATGGGCCCTTCCACGCCGGCCCGGTCGAGATCTCGGGCAAGGCCAAGGGCTCCGGCGCGATCACCGGAAGGCTGGACGCGCCGCGCGCCGACCTCTTGGCCGACATCGCCCAGATCGACGTCCCGCGCCTGCCGCTGAAGGACGCCCATCTGACCCTGAGCTTCCTGCGCAGGCCCGACGGCTCCAGCGGCATGGCGGCCTTGACCGCGACAAGCGCCTTCGGGCCGGCCCGCGCCCGCACGGATTTCGCCTTTCCCGAAGGCGGGATCGACCTGACCGGGTTGTCGGTCGACGCCGGCGGGGTGAAGGCCTCAGGATCGTTCTCGCTGCGCAGCCGCGCCCCGTCCGCCGCCAACCTGCAGGTCGCCGTGACCCGCGGAGCCTTCCTCGACGCCGGGCAGGTGGCGGGCGTCGTGAAGATCGCCGACGCGCCAGGCGGAGTCCGCGCGACCTTGAACCTCAATGGCGAGAAGCTGCGGTTCGGCGGCTCCAACGTCACCGTCCGCACCGCCAAGCTCACGGCCGATGGCCCGCTGGCCCGGCTGTCCTACTCGGCTCAAGCGGAAGGGCAATCCACCGGCGGGCGTTGGGGGCTGAACGGCAGCGGCGTGCTGGCCGACGCCAAGCCGGGCTACGCCCTGAGCTTCGAGGGGCAGGGACGTCTCGGGAGCCGTGAGGTGCGCACGGTGGAGGCCGCGCAGCTTCGCTTTGGCGGCCCCGAACGCAGCGCCCGCGTCAAGCTCGCCGCCTCCGATGGCGGGCATATCGACCTCGACGGGCGGCTCTCCGATGCGGGGACCGACGTCCGCGCCCAGGTCACCGGCCTGACGCTTGGCATGCTGGACGAGGATCTGGCCGGCCATGCAGACGCCGTCCTGACGCTGCAAGGCCGTGGCGGGCAGCTCGATGGGGCGCTCGATGCGAAACTGGCGGGGGCGCGTGGCCGCGGGACACCCACCGCCTCCGGCATCGACGGCGTGGTGCGCGGCCGGCTGGCGGGCAACGTGCTGTCGCTCGACCTCAACGCCGCGAACGCCCAAGGCCTCACGGCCAACGCCAGCGTCGTGCTGCCGGCGGAGTCTTCCGCCGCGCCGTTCCGCGTGGCCATCGCCCGCCAGCGGCCGATGAGCGGGAAGTTCGCCGCGCAGGGCGAGGTGCGCCCGCTGTGGGATCTGTTGGTGGGCGGTGAGCGCAGCCTGGCCGGCAAGGTGATGGCGCAGGGCACGCTGGGCGGCACGCTCGCCGACCCCAGCGCGACCGGGCAGGTTGCCGTGGAGGGCGGCCGTTTCGACGACGGAGCGACGGGGCTGTCGCTGCGCAACGTCGCGGTGAAGGCCGATTTCGCGCGCAACGCGGTCGACGTCACCCAGGCAAGCGGCGTCGACGGGCACGGCGGCTCGGTCGCGGGTTCGGGCCAGATCAGCCTGATGCGCGAGGGGGCCTCGACATTCCGGCTGGACCTGAAGGGCTTTCGCCTGATCGACAACGACCAGGCCACGGCCTCGGCGACCGGCCGCGCGACGATCGATCGGGCCGCCGACGGCAAGGTTCGCCTGTCCGGCGCGCTGACCATCGACCGCGCCGACGTGGCCGCGCGCCTGCCAACGCCCTCGGGCGTCGTGGCCATGGAGGTCGTCGAGAAGAACCGACCGCTGGACCTGCCAGCTTCGCTGCCGCCGCCGGCCCTGACCGGCGACGGCTGGGCGCTGGATGTCGCCCTGAAGGCGCCGCGCGGCGTCTTCCTGCGGGGGCACGGCCTCGACGTCGAACTGTCGCTGGACGCCCATGTCGGCGGCACGACGGCCCACCCTGACCTCAGCGGTACGGCGCACGTGGTTCGCGGCGACTACGATTTCGCCGGCAAGCGCTTCACCTTCGATCCGACCAGCGTGGTCTATCTGTCGACCAAGGCCGAGCAGGTGCGCCTCGATCTCAGCGCCACCCGCGACGACCCGACGCTGACGGCCTCGGTGCGCATCCGAGGCACGGCGGCACGACCGGAGATCAGCCTGACTTCGACGCCCAGCCTGCCCAACGATGAGGTGCTGTCGCAGGTGCTGTTCGGACGCACGGCTTCCCAGCTTTCGCCGCTCGAGGCCGCGCAGCTGGCTTCGGCGCTGTCCGCGATGGCGGGTGGCGGCGGATTCGACGTGGTCGGCAACCTGCGCACCTTCGCCGGCCTAGACCGCCTGGCGCTGGGCGGCGGCGATGCGGCCTCAGGCGCAGTCTCCGTATCCGGCGGTAAATATCTGACCGACAACGTCTATCTGGAGCTTACCGGAGGTGGCCGCGATGGCGGCGCAGCGCAGGTCGAGTGGCGGGTGAAGCGGAGCCTTTCGATCGTCTCGCGGATTGGCGGGCAGGGTGCGAGCCGGCTCTCGGTCCGCTGGCGACGTGACTACTGAGCGGTCGCGCGCGCCTTGGCGTAGCCCTGGTCGCCGCGGGTGATCACGAGGTCGCTGGGCTCTATGCGGTCGATCGGGATGTCTTTCGCCGTCTTCAGGCGGCCGTAGATGGGCGCGAAGTCCTGGAGCGTGGCATCCAGCAGCGCCTGCAACGAGGGGACGACGAAATAGACCTGCTGGAAGTCATCGATCCGGTAAGGCGTGCGCATGACGCGCTCGAGGTTGAACCCCAGGCGATTGGGCGAGGGGTCATCGAGGGCGAAGACCGATTCCGCCCGGCTGGAGACGATGCCGGCGCCATAGATGCGCACGCCCTGCGGCGTCTGCAGGAGCCCGAACTCGACGGTGTACCAGTAGAGCCGCGCCAGGTTGTGGAGGCGGCCGAGCTGCATCGCGCGCTGCCCGCCGCGCCCATAGGCCTGCATGTAGTCGGCGAAGACGGGATCGGTGAGCATCGGCACATGGCCGAAGACGTCGTGGAAGATGTCCGGTTCCCGCAGGTAATCGAGCTCGTCCGCCCTGCGGATGAACTGGCCTGCGGGGAAGCGGCGGTTGGCCAGGTGATCGAAGAACACTTCGTCCGGCACGAGGCCCGGAACGGCGACCACGCTCCAGCCGGTCAGGCGGTTCAGCTCGACGTTGATCCGCGCGAAGTCCGGGATGCCCGAGCGGTGCAGGTCCAGCGCCTCCAGCCCCTTCATGAAGGGCTCACAGGCGCGGCCGTCCAGCATCGCCCTCTGGCGCTCGTAGAGGGTCATCCAGACCTGGTGTTCGGCCGGGGTGTAGCGGTCCCACCCCTGGTCGATGGTCCAGTCCGCCCGCGCACCCGGCGGCGGGCCCTTGGCGAATCCGTCGGCGCTCATGGGGCGAGAATGGCGCGGTTCGCGCGGAAGTTCCGCCCTGAGTTGGCCCGCGACGGCGGCGCTTGCGGGAGGATCGTCCGCAAACACTGACGCGCGCGCACAAATCGCCCAAATAGGGCAGGGCGGTCGCGCTGCCGCCGCGATTGCCGGGCTTAAGGCGTTCGGACTAAGGCTCTTCGCGTCGCCGTAAGCAGGACTCTGGATGCGTCAACTTCTCTGCGCCGCCTGGCTCATGGCGGTCCTGGCCGTGGGCGGGACAGCGCAGGCGCAGACGGCGCCGCTGGCGCTGGGCGTGCGGCCCGATGCGCCGCCGTTGCAGACCGATCCCCTCGTGCGCTACGGCCGCCTGCCCAACGGCCTACGCTATGCCGTCCAGCACAACGCCACGCCCAAGGGTGCGCTGTCGCTGCGGCTCGGCTTCGATTTCGGCAGCTACGAGGAGGCGGACGATGAGCGCGGGGCGGCCCATTTCGTGCAGCACATGGCGTTCAGCGGCACGCGCTCCTTCCCCGACAACCAGCTCGCGTTGACCTTCGCGCCGCTGGGCGTCGCGTTCGGCCGCGACCGCAACGCCTCGACCGGCTTCAACCGCACCGTCTACCAGATCGACCTGGCGACCCCGACGGCGCGGGAATCCGAACTGGCGCTCAAATGGCTGCGCGACGTTGCGGACGGCATGGTCTTCTCAGGCCCCGAGGTCGAGCGGGAACGCGCCGCGATCCAGGCCGAGCGCAGCGCCACTGCGTCCGGCTTCCGCCAGCTCCGCGACCGGATCGAGGTCTTCGAGGACACCGGGCTGCGGTCGCACGAGCGCCTGCCGCTCGGGACGGCCGAGAGCGTCGCCGGGCTCACTCCGCAGGCGCTCAAGGCGTTTTACGATCGCTGGTACCGTCCGCAGAACGGTTTCCTCGTGATCGTCGGCGACTTGCCGGCTGACGATCTGGAGAAGCAGGTGAAAGCCGCTTTCAAGAGTTGGATGCCGCAGGGTCCGCCGGCCCCGCGCGCGCCTGCGCCGACGCTGGCTGCGCGCGCCCCGGACGCCCAGATGCAGTCGGACCCGCGTGTGGCCGCGGTCGCCCGCATCTGCCGCGTGGCGACGCCACAGCCCCAAGGCGATGAACTTTCCAACCTCCGCGACCTGCTCATGCGCGGCCTGTGGCAGGCGGCGTTGGAGCGGCGGCTGAACGTCTATAAGTCGCGCCGCGACACCCCCTACCGTGAGATCAGCATCAGCGACGAACTGCGCCCCGACGCGCTGAAGACATGCGTCGCGGTGACGCCGCTGAAGGGCCACGAGCTGGCGGCCATCGCTGCGGTTTCCGGTGAAATCCGGCGCTTTGGCCAGGAAGGGCCGTCGGAGAGCGAGCTCGACTCCGCGGTGGAACAGTTGCGCGCCTCGATCCGGCGCGGGATCGACGCCCCGCCGCGGCCATCTCCCGCCCGGGCGGACGATCTCGTGGACCGCGCGCTGGACGGCCTGCCGCAGCTGTCGCCCCGGGGCGGACTGAAGGCGCTGGACAGCCTGATGGACGACGTGGGGCCCGAGGCCGTGAAAGCGGCCTTCGCGCGCGACTGGTCCGGCTGGGGTCCGCTCGTCACCGGCACGACGCCGGGAGCGCTGCCGCAGGACGAGCTCATGACCGCCCTGGAGGCCCAGCCTGAGCCGCTGCCGGAGTCCCCGGCGCGCCAGCCGACACCGCGGCGCACCGCACCGCTGACCGCCGCCCAGGCGCGGCAGGTGGCCGAGCTCGCCGAGCGCGGCCGGGAGTTCGCCGCCAAACGCAAGGGCGACAAGGCGTTGAAGGCGTTCGCAGCGGGTCTTGCGATCGATCCGGACAGCGGCGACATCCTGAACGCGCGCGGCAATCTCTACCTGGCCGTCGACCGTGCGGATCTGGCCATGGCGGATTTCGATCGCGCGCTCGAGGTGAACCCGAAGGACGACATCGTGCTCTTCAACCGCGGCGTCGCCGACAAGCAGCTCGGCCACAACAGCGAGGCGCTGCGCGACTTCAACAAGGTGCTGCGGCTGACGCCCAACGATCCGGCGACGCTGGCGCAGAAGGCCGACACCTATCGGCAACTGGGCGACCTGCTGCTGGCGCGTGACTTCTGTGACGCCGCGATCGCCGCCGATGCGCGCAACGCGGCGAGCTGGCAGGCTCGCGGTGAGATCAAGGCCCTGTTGGGAGACGCGGCCGGCGCGGCGGCAGATCAGGCCCAGGCGCGGAAACTCAATCCCGCCCTTGGATGACCACGCCTAGAGCGCGTCAGGGTGAAATGGAAGCCATTTCACCCGTCCGACGTGCTCTAAACTCTTGAAGATAGACCCTTCTTTCCTATTCAGATGACTCCATCTGAATAGGTCAGGGTCTAGTGGCTGATCCGGGGCCGAAGCTTGTACTGGCCTTCGCGGAACGACTCGAAAAGCATCGAGGCCTGCGGGTGGCCGACCGGTTGGCCCGTATCGTCGGGCACTAGGTTCTGCTCGGAGACGTAGGCTACGTAGGAGCTTTCCTCGTTCTCAGCGAGCAGGTGGTAAAACGGCTGGTCCTTGTGCGGCCGGATGTTCTCGGGAATCGACAGCCAGTATTCCTCGGTGTTGGAGAAGGTCGGATCCACGTCGAAGATCACGCCGCGGAAGGGATAGACGCGGTGACGAACGACCTGGCCGATGGCGAATTTGGCGCTCTGCGTGTCCATGAACCCGAATCTACCGTCCTTCTCCTGACCGGAAGGTGAACGTAGCGTTCAACACCCTCCGTACAAGGCCGAGCCTTTCGAGAGGCGAACAGGCTTGCTAAGCTTAACTCCGAAGTGAGGCGCGCCAGGTGTGGTGCGCCTGCGAAGGACGGAAGCTGTCCATGACGGAGGCGCCGAGCGCGCCCGGCGCCACGTCGCGTGGCCGGGGAAGGCCCCTTGGCGAAGCGCCGCCCTGCTATGGCGCGCTCGACCTCGGAACCAACAATTGCCGCCTGCTGATCGCCACGCCGCAGGGCGCGGGCAGCTTCCGCGTGGTCGAGGCCTATTCGCGGATCGTGCGGCTGGGCGAGGGGCTCAGCCAGTCGGGGCGGCTCTCGGAAGCGGCGATGGAGCGGGCGATGGCGGCGCTGAGGGTCAGCGCTGAGAAGCTTCGCCGCCGTCGCGTGCTTCGCCTGCGCGCCATCGCCACGCAGGCCTGCCGGATGGCCGAGAACGGGCCGGCGTTCATCGAGCGGGTCTTCGAGGAAACCGGCCTTCGCCTGCAGATCATCCCCCCGCAGGAGGAGGCGCGGCTTTCGGTGGCCGGTTGCCTGAACCTGATCGACCGCAGCCTGGACGCCGCCCTGGTGGTGGACGTGGGCGGCGGCTCGACGGAACTCTCATGGGTGGACCTGCGCGGCGCGGCGCCGACGGGCGCGCCGCCGCTGCGCGCCTGGCTCTCGGTGCCGATCGGCGTGGTGACGCTGGCCGAGCGCTTCCCGGAGGGCGAGGCGGCGACCGAGCCGTGGTTCCGCGCCATGGTCGACACCATGAAGGCCGAGATCGCGGCCTTTCGCCGCGCGGACCCGCTGCGAGAGGTGTTCGACGCCGACCGCGCCCACCTGATCGGCACGTCCGGCGCGATCACCAGCCTGGCCGGCCTGCACCTGGAGCTGCCGCGCTACGAACGCAGCCGCGTGGATGGGATCTGGATGAGCCGTGACGACTGCGACGCGGCGGCCGGCAAGCTCCTGGCGATCACGGCCAAAGAACGCGCCGAGCAGCCCTGCATTGGGCCCGACCGCGCCGACCTGGTGCTGGCCGGCGCGGCGATCCTGCAGGCCGTGCAGGAGCTCTGGCCCTGCCGCCGGGTGCGGGTCGCCGACCGGGGGTTGCGGGAGGGCATACTGCTGTCCTTGATGTCCGAGCGCGGCGCGCGCCGCCGCAAGCGCCGCCGCCGCGCGTCTCAGCCCATGGCCGCCCAATGACCGAGCCCCCGCGCAAGCGCATGGTCCGCCCGCCCAGCGGCGGCACGGAATCCGGCCGCGCCACGCCGGAGCGGCTGAAGACGGCCTGGAAGCGCACGCCCTCGCAACAGGCCTGGCTCAACCGCCAGATCAACGACCCGTTCGCGGCCAAGGCGCGCGCCCACGGCTATCGCAGCCGCGCCGCCTACAAGCTGACCGAACTCGACGACAAGCTGCGGCTTTTGAAGCTGGGCGCGCGGGTGGTCGACCTGGGCGCAGCGCCTGGCGGCTGGACGCAGGTGGCGCTGGAGCGCGGGGTGACCGATATCGTGGGCGTCGACCTCTTGCCGGTCGATCCGCTGCCGCCGGCGACGATCCTGGAAATGGATTTCACCGACCCGGCCTGCGGGCCGGAGCTGATCCGCCTGCTGGGCGGCGCGCCGGATCTGGTCATGTCGGACATCGCGCCCAACACCGTCGGCCACCGCCAGACGGACCACCTGCGGATCGTGGGGCTGATCGAGGCGGCGGTGGACTTCGCGGTCGAGGTGCTGAAGCCCGGCGGGGCCTTCATCGCCAAGGCCTTCCAGGGCGGCGAGACGGCTGAGGTGATCGGCACGCTGAAGCGCCACTTCGCGAGCGTGAAGACGGTCAAGCCCAAGGCCAGCCGCTCGGACAGCTCGGAGCTCTACCTCGTGGCGACGGGGTTCAAGGGGCGTTAGCCCGTGTCCGCCAATGGCGGCCCTCGCGAGGCCTGGACATCCCCGGCCGGCGCCTCGCCGAGGCTGAGGGTCAGCTCGCCGGAGAGGCCCATGTCGGCGACGATGCGCCGCGCGATGGCTTCGACGGGGAGTGTCGCGAAATCGTCGTTGAGGGCGGCCTCGTCGAGACGGACGCGGAGGTCTTCCTGCAGGATGTCGAACTCTTCGGTGTCGCCCTCGGACTCGTTCCAGAGCAGGCGATGGAGCAGTTTGCCCACCCGCTCCTTGCGGGCTTCGGCCGCAGTGGGGGCACGCGCAGGCCTGGGCGCGAGCGCCGCACGAGCGGCGTCCGCCCGGGCCGTCTCAGCCACGATCTGTTCCGCCTCGCGCGCCGCCCGCGCGGCGTCGCGGTCCAGCTTGAACTCCAGCGCCAGCGTCAGGCGAACCACCCGCGAGACCTTCTGGAAGGTGTCGGCCAGGGCCACGGTCTGCTCGACGTCCTCGCTCTCGCGGGTCCGGACGGCGAGCTCGCGCGCCACCATCAGGCCAAGCTCCGCGAGCTCGCCCAGCATGGCCTCCGCCCGGGCCTGCTTTTCCGATTGACACGGCATGAACAAAAAGAGAACACAGAGATCGGCAAGTGTCAAGTTTTTTGCCCGTTCAGCATCTGATTTCTGGAACTCGGAATCGCAGACGTGCGGGCTCAGCGCAGGCATGGCGGTGCTGGGGGCAGACACCCGGAACGTACGCGACGGCTGGGGAGGAGACGTTCCACACTGTCGGCTCCTCTCCCAAGGGCGCAGCCCTGTGGGAGAGGTTGGGTGAGGGCGGGGCCGTCATCGAGGCCTCCACTCCGGTTGGACCCGTCCGGCATTCCGGTGCGATCGGATCCAACGGTGGGACTGGAACGACCGCTGGCGCCGCCCTCTCCCAACCTCTCCCGCGGCGCTACCGCGCCCGGGAGAGGAGCTGATGTCCGAGATGGGTCGGAGGCGGTCCCTGTTCGTGTCACCGAGATCGGACGCGGTTCGGGGCGAGCGGAGGCGCTCAGCTTGTCGGCGGCGTGCTGCCGCCCTGCGCCACAAGCCATTTGCGAAAGACGGCGAGGGGACGGCTGTCCTCGCCAGGCACGGCCAGCAGTGCGAAGGCAGTCTCCGTGCGGCGAAAGCCGAGCGGGGCGGCGAGGCGGCCTTCGGCGACGTCCTCGGCCACGAACGGCCAGGGCAGGATCGCCACGCCCAGGCCGGCGAGCGCGGCGTCCATGGCGAAGTGCAGGTGGGCGAAGGGCTGCTCGGGCGCCGGCGAAAGCTCGACGCCGGCCACCGCGGCCCAGATCGCCCAGCCTTGAGGGTGGGACTGCGCGGCCAGGCGCGGGGCGGCCAGCGGATCGGCCGCGAAGCGTTGCGCGAGCGCAGGCGTCATCACTGGGCCGATGTGGTTCTGGATGAAGGGGGTCGCCAAGGGGTCGGCGAGGCGGCCGGCGGGCACGATGCGCACGACCGCCTGGGCGCCGCGATGCGAGGTGGCGTGCGAGGGTAGCTCTTCCAGATGTAGCCGCACCTCGGGGTGCGCCTGGGTGAAGAGCGGCAGGCGCGGGATCAGCCACTTCACCGACAGGCTGGCGTTCACCGCGAGGTGCAGGTCCTCGCCGTCGCTCCGCAGGCGGCGCACGGCGCCCGCGATCTGGTCGAAGGCGCCGGTGAGCGCCGGCAGCAGGTCCTGGCCCGCCTGGGTGAGCGCCAGGCGGTGTTTGGGCCCCTGGAACAGGCGCACGCCGAGCGCGGCTTCCAGGGCCTTCACCTGCCGGCTCACCGCACTGTGCGTGACCCTCAACTCCTCCGCCGCCAGCGTCGCGCGGCCGGTGCGCGCCATGGCCTCGAAGGCGCGCAGGGCGTTGAGCGACGGCAGGGGACCAGATGTGAGATTATCGAACATGCGGGGTCGAATATGTCGATTTCTGCGGAACGGCAAGGCGGGCATAAGCGGTCATGGAACCCTTGCAACCGCAAAACGCCCTCAGGCCCGTCGACTACGACCAAGTCCAGCACGGCGCCTACGCCAAGGGCCGCGCCCTGCCGCCCGCCGCGATCCAGCACTACATGGACACCTTCGCGCGCTATCTCCCGTCGCGGCGACCGCTCACGGTCATCGACCTGGGCTCAGGCACAGGACGCTTCACACCAGCCCTGGCCGAGGCTTTCGGCGGCCCTGTCTACGGTGTCGAACCGGCCGCGGCGATGCGCGCGACCGCGGAGGCGACGGCGGCCCATCCGAACGTCCGCTACCTCGCCGGCGAGGCCGCGGCGATCCCCTTGCCGGACGCTTCGGCGGACGTGCTGATGATGTTCCTCTCGTTCCACCACTTCCCCGACCAGGCCGCGGCCGCCCGCGAGATCGCCCGCGTCATGAAGCCGGGCGGCCGGGTGATCCTGCGCAGCACCTTCAAAGAGCGCATTCCCGACCATTGGTGGCGTGGCTTCTTCCCGCGCAGCCACGCGATCGAGGAGGCCATGTTCCTCTCTGAGGCTGAAGCGCGAGCGGTCTTCGAGGCGGCCGGCTTCGCCACCGTCGAGTCGGTGCGCACGGAGATCCCGTTCGAGGGCGACATCGCCGAAGCGGTCGAGCGGCTTCGCCTGCGCGCGGTCTCCACCTTCGAGCACATGACCGACGAGGAACTCGACGAAGGCTTCGCGCGCATCGACGCCGCGCTCGCGGCCGGCAAGATCGAGCGCAAGCCGACCTTCGGCGACTTCATCGTGTTTGAGCGCCCCGACACAGGGCCGGATCGGACCTAGCCGCATGTGGCTGCGGCGGCTCTTCCGGACGCCGAAACTCCCGCCCGCGCCACACCGCTGCTTCGCCATCTATTCCGGGGCGCTTAGCCCCGCGCAGTTCAAAAGGTTCACGCGCCGAACATGACCCTCCACCAGCCCTTGCCCCGTGCGGCCTCCGACGCGTATACGCAGCCCGCAAAACGAGGTGTCTCCATGGAGATTCGCGAAGGGCTCACCTTCGACGATGTTTTGCTAGAACCCGGCCCGTCCGACGTGATGCCCACCCAGGTGGACGTCTCGACCCGGTTCACGCGAGAGATCAATCTGAAAATACCGCTGGTGTCCGCCGCCATGGACACCGTCACGGAAAGCCGGCTGGCCATCGCCATGGCGCAGAACGGCGGCTTAGGCATCCTGCACCGCAACTTCACCGTCGAGGAGCAGGCCGACCAGGTTCGGGAGGTGAAGCGCTACGAGAGCGGCATGGTCATCAACCCGCTGACCATCCATCCGGACACGCCGCTCAGCGAGGTGCGCGAGATCAAGGCCCGGCGGAAGATCTCCGGCTTCCCGGTGGTCGATGCTAAGGGCAAGCTCTGCGGCATCCTGACAAACCGCGACATGCGCTTCGAGGCCAGCGGAGATGTTCCCGCCAAGGCGCTGATGACGCACGAGAACCTGGTCACGGTGAAGGAAGGTGTCGGCCAAGCCGAAGCCCGCGACCTGCTGCGCAAGCACAAGATCGAACGGCTGATCGTGGTGGACGACGACTATCGCGCCGTTGGCCTGATCACGGTCAAGGACATGGAGAAGTCCGAGGCCCATCCGAACGCCGCCAAGGACGCGCAGGGCCGTCTGCTGGTCGGCGGAGCCTCCACCGTTGGCGACGCGGGCTGGGAGCGGTCGATGGCGCTAGTGGACGCCGGTGTGGACGTGGTGGTCATCGACACCGCCCACGGCCACAACATCGACGTCGCCAAGGCGGTCGGCCGCATCAAGCGCGAGACCAACCGGGTGCAGATCGTGGCCGGCAACGTCGCCACCTACGAGGGCGCCAAGGCGTTGATCGACGCCGGCGCCGACGCGGTGAAGGTGGGGATCGGACCCGGCTCCATCTGCACCACGCGGGTTGTGGCAGGCGTCGGCGTGCCGCAACTCACCGCGATCATGGACGCCGTTCGCGCGGCCGGTGGCTCGGATGTGCCGGTGATCGCCGACGGCGGGATCAAATACTCCGGCGACCTTGCCAAGGCGCTCGCCATGGGGGCGTCGGTGGCGATGATGGGTTCGGTGTTCGCCGGCGTCGACGAGGGGCCGGGCGAGGTGTTCCTCTACCAGGGCCGCTCGTACAAGACCTACCGTGGCATGGGCTCGCTGGGGGCGATGTCGCGGGGCTCGGCGGACCGCTACTTCCAGAAGGACGTCACCGACGCCCTGAAGCTGGTGCCGGAGGGCATCGAGGGCCAGGTGCCCTATAAGGGCCCGATCGCGCCGATCCTGCACCAGATGGTGGGCGGCCTGCGCGCGGCCATGGGCTATGTCGGCGCCGCCGACCTGGCGCAGTTCCGCAAGCGGGCGCGGTTCATCCGGATCACCGGCGCGGGCCTGCGCGAAAGCCACGTCCACGACGTGATGATCACGCGCGAGGCGCCCAACTATCCGAGCCCCGTCTAGGGGCCGACCAAGTCTCTAGCGCCCGCCGGCCGATCCCGAGCCGGCGGCGTAATCGGGGGAGGCGACGATGGGTTCAAGCGTGCCTGTGGAGTTGAAACTGCTGATGGCGGCGGTGGTCGTCGGCCTTGTGCAGATCGTCTGGGCGGCTGTGGCGGGCGCGGGCGGCGAGCGCAACGCCGCTTGGCTGCTCGGCCCGCGCGACGAGCCCAAGCCGGCGGGGGTCGTGGCTGGCCGGCTCAGCCGGGCGCTCTCGAACTTTCTCGAGACTTTCCCGCTATTCGCGGGCGCGGTGCTGGCTTGCGACCTCGCCGGCAAATTCGGGGCCCTGACAATGTGGGGCGCGGGCCTCTACGTGATATGCCGTGCGCTCTTCGTGCCGATCTATGCATCGGGAATTCCGGTCGTGCGCACCCTGGTGTGGACGCTCAGCATGATTGGCATCGTGATGGTGGTCGTAGCTTTCTTCAGGTGATGTTCCTTGCGTGACGCCGGACGCCTCGCGGCGGCAATTGATGTCCTGACCGAGATCGACACCCGCCACCGGCCTGTCCGGCTTGCGCTGAAGAGTTGGGGCGACGGCGCCCGCTACGCCGGGGCGAAGGATCGCGCCTTCGTCTCCGGCCTCGTGCTGGATGTTCTGCGTCGCCGCAGGTCGCTGGGCTGGCGCATGGCCGACGATGGCCCGCGCGCGGCCACACTCGCAGCCCTGCGGTTTCTGTGGGACTGGCCGCTCGATCGGGTCGCCGAAGCCGCGGGCGAGGAACCGCATGGGCCCGGTCCGTTGACCGAGGCGGAGCGAGCGGCTCTGGAACGCCCCCGTGACTTTGGCGAGGCGCCGCCGGCCGTACGCGGCGACTATCCCGACTGGCTCGACGCCTCGATGGGACGGGCCTTCGGCGAGGCGCGGGCGGAGGAAGGCGCGGCGCTGTCCGAGCGGGCGCCGGTGGACCTGCGGGTCAACCTGCTGAAGTCCGACCCCGAGCGGACGCTGAAGGCGTTGACCTCGCTCAAGGCGGAGCCCGCTGACCTGCTGGCGACCGCGCTTCGCATGCCGGCGCTCGATCCGACGGCGCGCAGCGGCGCGGTCGAGACGATTCCGCAATTCTCCAAGGGCTGGTTCGAGGTGCAGGACCTGGGCTCCCAGATCGCCGCCGCAGCCGCGGGAGAGGTGAAGGGCAAACAGGTGCTCGACCTCTGCGCAGGCGGGGGTGGCAAGACGCTGGCGCTCGCCGGCGCCATGGGCAACACCGGCCAGATCTACGCCTACGACAGCGACGCGCGGCGGCTGGCCGACACCATCCGCCGCGGTGACCGGGCCGGCGTGCGCAACCTGCAGGTGCGCTCGCCGGTGAACCCCGATCCGCTGAAGGGCCTGGCGGGCAAGATGGACGTCGTGTTCATCGATGCGCCGTGCTCGGGCACGGGTTCGTGGCGGCGGCATCCGGACACCAAGTGGCGGCTTACGCCGGAGACGCTGGCCAGGCGCCTGGCCGACCAGGATGCGGTGCTCGACGCCGGCGCGGCCTTCGTGAAACCTGGCGGGCGGATGGTCTACGTCACTTGTTCGGTCCTGCCGGAAGAGGATGAGGACCGCGTCTCGGCTTTCCTGGGGCGGACGAGCGCGTTCGCGATCCGGCGGGCTGCCGACGACCCGAAGCTCACGCCCTTCCTCACACCCGACGGCTTCTTACGCCTGACGCCTCGAAGCTCCGGAACGGACGGCTTTTTCGTCGCCGTGCTGGAGCGTGACAGCCGCAAGGCGTCCGTCACGATCGAAAATGAATGATGTCGACCCTTCTCATCCGATCCAAGTGAAGGCACTTGGATCGGGAAGGGTCTGAGAAAGCCCGCTAACGGAGCCCCATGACCACGACCCCAAACTCCAGTGCATCTGGGCACGAACGCGTCCTGATCGTCGATTTCGGCAGCCAGGTGACGCAGCTGATCGCCCGGCGGCTGCGCGAGAGCGGGGTCTATTGCGAGATCCATCCCTACGACAAGGTCGAGCCGATGCTGGGCGACTTCGCGCCCAAGGCGGTGATCCTGTCGGGCGGGCCGGCCAGCGTGCACGAGGCGCAAAGCCCGTCCGCGCCGCAGCAGGTGTTCGAGCTCGGCGTCCCGGTGCTGGGCATCTGCTACGGCGAGATGACGATGTGCGCGCAGCTGGGCGGGGCGGTGGAGGGCGGCCACGACCGCGAGTTCGGGCGCGCCGAGATCCTGATCGAGCGCGCCTCGCCGTTGCTGGAGGGCCTGGGCGAGGTCGGCGCGCAGGAAACCGTCTGGATGAGCCACGGCGACAAGATCACCGCCATCCCGCTGGGCTTCGAAGTGGTGGCGGCCTCCGAGGGCAGTCCTTACGCGGTGATCGCCGACGAGGGCCGGCGCTTCTATGGCATCCAGTTCCACCCGGAGGTGGCCCACACGCCGTGTGGCGCCCTGATGCTGCGCAATTTCACGCACCGGATCGCGGGGTTCAGCGGCGACTGGACCATGGCCTCCTTCCGCCAGGAGATGGTCGAGAAGATCCGCGCCCAGGTGGGCAAGGAGCGGGTGATCTGCGGGCTTTCCGGCGGCGTGGATTCGTCGGTGGCGGCGGTGCTGCTGCACGAGGCGATCGGCGACCAGCTGACCTGCGTCTTCGTCGACACCGGCCTCCTGCGGCTGAACGAGGCCGAGCAGGTCGTGACCATGTTCCGCGACCACTACAACATCCCGCTGGTCCACGTGGACGCCTCCCGGGAGTTCCTGGGCGAACTCAAGGGCGTCAGCGACCCGGAGACCAAGCGCAAGATCATCGGCCGCGTGTTCGTGGAGATCTTCGACCGAGAGGCGGCCAAGGTGGAGGGCGCGACGTTCCTGGCCCAGGGCACGCTCTATCCCGACGTGATCGAGAGCGTCTCGGCGCGCGGCGGCCCCTCGGCGGTGATCAAGAGCCACCACAATGTGGGCGGCCTGCCCGAATACATGAAGCTGAAGCTGGTCGAGCCGCTGCGGGAGCTGTTCAAGGACGAGGTGAGGGCGCTGGGCGTCGAGCTCGGCCTGCCGCCGGCCTTCGTGGGGCGACACCCATTCCCTGGGCCAGGCCTGGCGATCCGCATCCCGGGCGAGATCACGCCGGAGAAGGTGGCCGTCCTGCAGCAGGCCGACGCCATCTATCTCGACGAGATCCGCAAGGCGGGGCTCTACGATTCGATCTGGCAGGCCTTCGCGGTCTTGCTGCCGGTGAAGACGGTGGGCGTCATGGGCGATGCGCGAACCTATGAGGACGTCCTGGCGCTGCGGGCCGTCACCTCGACCGATGGCATGACCGCGGACTTCTTCGAATTCCCCTGGGAGGTCCTCGGCCGCTGCGCCACGCGGATCATCAACGAGGTGCGAGGCGTCAACCGCGTCGTCTACGACGTGACCTCCAAGCCGCCCGGCACCATCGAGTGGGAATGACGCAAACAAAAACCCCGGCCGCGAGGGCCGGGGTTTCGCTTTCCCTGAGACGGGAAGGTCTGCCTTAGGCGGCGAGCGCCTGGCGGCGACGCTGGGTGCGGAGCACCGCGCCGAGGCCGCCGAAGCCCATGAGCATCATCGCCCAGGTGGCCGGTTCCGGAATGCCGCCGGGAACCAGGGTCGCGCCGACTTTACCGGTGTTCACGAGCGTCTGGCCGTTGGCGCTGAAGCCCGCCACGTCGACCACGAAGTAGATGTTGTTCGCGCCGACCGTGCTCGGATCGAACGTGAAGCCCGGCGTGGCCGCAACGGTGAAGGTGAGGCTGTGAAGCCCACCGGCCGCCGTGGACGGGTTGCCGTCACCCAGCCGCGAAACGACGTAGTCGAAGGTGCCGAAGGAGGCGCCGTTCGGGTTGTGGGTCCCCGCGGCCTGCGTCCCGTTCGTGAGGAACGGAGAGACGAGCCCTTCGACATCCACCGACGAGGTGCTGGTGTTGAACCACACGTCGATGTGCCCGTTCGGGTTGCCGGCTTCCTGGAAGATGACATTCGAGTTCAGATCGATGTCCACCGTGAGCGTGCCGGAGCCTTCGCCGGACACATTGACCGTGCCGTAGGACGCAGATCCGCAGCCGTTAGCGCCGCTGCAGTTGTCGACGTTCAGGAGGTAGGTGGCCGCGTTAGATGCGCCAGCCATCGCGAAAGAGATCGCCAGCGCCGAAGCGGCGACCGCGAGACGAAGTTTCATAACTTGCACCCCAATACAATGAAACTTCTGGTTAGCATCGGCCGATCAAAAATTGAATAATGAGATGTTAAATATCAAGCGAAAAAAACCTGACTTTTCCTCGCCTTAGAGGCGAGTTTTTCACCGTCCACGGGAAGCTCCGGGGGTTCGTCGCATCGCGGCCATGCCCACCTCAGCCTGTTTATCCCGATTTATCCGAGGCTTATCCGAAGGATGCCGCGCTACCGGCGACTGCCGGCGGCGCGGAGTTCGCCTCGCGCGGGTCACCGGGTGACAGCGGCGCCATGCCTGGTTCATTACGAAATCGATCGGCGACATGGTGCGAACGCAAGAACGTCCCGGTTGAAGAAACAGTATTAATACGTGTATCTAGTGTTCTGTTTGGTGAAGCTTGATCGGGCACTTGCCCGGAGCGTAACTTTCACATGAGGCCGAGGTCTCAGTGTTGGGTATTGTTAGAATTTGCGATCGGCGACTTGGCCGGCCGCGGAGAAGGCGTCGATGTCGGGGGGTTCGCAAGACAGGGCGACTGCTGGACGCGCCGCGCGTCCCGGCCCGGCGTGGAACCCCCTCGTCGACACCGCCACGATCGTCCTCATCATAGTTTCAGCCACAGCCCTGGCCGCCGTTCTGGTCGTCGTGGGCCAACTCGCCTACCTGCCGGCGCTGCTGCTGACGGGCGCGCTTGCCGCCGCCGTGCTGTTCGGCCCGACCCACGGACTGCTGGCCGTGGCCGGCGGCCTGGTGGCGGCCCGGCTCTACGGCGAGCGTCAGATCGCCCATGTGGACGCCCGGGCGGTGGCCTTCGTGCTGACGGCCGCAGCGGCGATCGTCGTGCCCTGGCTCGCGGTGCTGATCCGTACCGCCCAGGCCGATCGCCGCGCCGCCGCGCAGTTTTCCCAGCCGCCGCCACCGCTCGGCGAACGGGTCGCGGCCTCGCTGGCGGGCTTCGCACGTCGCCAGACCTCCGACTTCAGCTGGCCGGTCACCCTCCAGAAGACCCGCCGCGGGGTCATTCCCTACCTGATCCTCGGGGTCGGGGCGTTCGCCGCCCTGGTCATGCGCGACCAGATCGGGGCGGAAGGCGGTATGCAGCTCATGCTGGTCGCCACGCTCTGCGTCGCCGGTGTCTTCGGATCGCGGTATGGCGTCGCAGCCGGGCTCCTGGCGGCCGTCGTGCTGAACGACGTCGTCGTCACGCGGCAAGGGATCCTGCTGCGCGCGCCGGAGGCGGCCCTGAACGTCGCCTTTTTCGCCGCCGTCGGCTGGGGCGTGGGGCTGATCGCCGACGGCCTGCAGGCCAAGCGCAGCGCCCTCAAGGTGGTCGTGTCGGCCAGCCGCGAGATCTCCACCACCACCGACGAGGCCGTGATCCACCGCGCCCTGTTCGACAGCCTGGTGAAGCTGATGGCGCGCAACTGGGTGGAAATCCACGACGAGACGGGCGCGACGGTGCTGGCCTCGCCGGGCGTTGCGCCGCTGGCCGAAGCCGAGGCGCCCATTGGGTGGCGCGCCCGTCCGCTGGTCGCGGACGGCCGCACAGTGGGCAGCGTGCGCTGGCGCTACCTTGGCCCCGAGGCCGACGTGGCGATCGCCGACGAGATCGCCGGGTCGCTTATCGACCTGGGGGGCTCGGCCATCGTGCGCGCGCGACTCAGCGTCGAGAAGTCAGAGATGGAGTTCATGGCGCGCAGCGAGCACCTGCGCACCATCCTGCTGGACGCGGTCTCGCACCATTTCCGATCGCCCCTGGCCGGGATCATCGGCTCGGTGACGAGCGTCCTCAATCTGCCCGACCAGCACGACCGCGAGGTGCGGCGCGAACTCCTGCTGATCATCAAGGAGCAGGCCAACCGGCTCAGCCGCTACGTGGACAACTTCCTCAGCGTGGCGCGCCTGGAGTCCGGCTCGATCGACGTCAACCTGGTCGACGTGCTGATCGAGCCCTTGATCTACGACGTCTGGGAGACCTTCGGCGAAGCGGGTGGGGCGCGCCGCTTCCTGCAGGTCAAGGTGGATCCCCAACCCGTTCGCGCCGATCCCGGCCTGCTCGCGCAGGTGCTGGGCAATGTCCTGGAGAACGCCATTAAGTTCAGTCCCGAAGAGTCCATCGTCGACGTGCGCGGCCACCGCGACGGCGACAAGCTTGTCATCGAGGTCACCGACCAGGGCGTCGGGGTCCTCTCGGGCAACGAGGACCACATTTTCCGCCGCTTCTTCCGCAGCCCAGGCGCCAAGGCGCCGGGGCTGGGCCTGGGGCTCTACATCACCCGCAGCCTGGTGCAGATGCAGGGCGGCGATGTGCACGCCAGCAATCGCAATGACGGCGAGAGTGGCCTGAAGGTGGCCCTCACGCTTCCGGTGGCCGCATGAGCCCCGCCGAACCACGCATCCTCGTGGTCGAGGACGAGGAGCAGCTCTCGCGCATGCTGCGCGCCACCCTGATCCAGGCCGGCTATGCGGTGACCCTCGCCAAGACCGGCGCCGACGCGCTGAAAGCGATGATCGTGCAGTCCTTCGGCGTCGTCCTCGTCGATCTCGGCCTGCCGGACATGGACGGCAAGGACGTCATCCGCGAGGCGAGGGCCATATCGTCAGCCCCGCTGATCGTCATCTCGGCGCGGGGGTCGGAGCGGGAAAAGATCGCCGCGCTCGACATAGGCGCCAGCGACTATGTGGCCAAGCCGTTCGACGTGGGCGAGCTCCTGGCCCGCATCCGTGTCGCCCTGCGCGACCGGCCCGAGGCCTCGATCGGCAGCGGCGCGACCAATCGCGGCCTGAAGATCGAGGTCGGCTCGCGCCGGGCGATCGTCGACGGCGTCTCGGTGCGGCTGTCGCGCAAGGAGACGGAGTTCCTGCAGTTGCTGGGCGAGGCGGCGGGCGAGATCGTCAGCCACGAACGGATCATCGAGGCGATCTGGGGCCGCGGCGGCGACGCCGACCACATGAACGTCCGCGTGCTGGCCTGGCAGGTGCGGCGCAAGATCGAGCCCGACGTCACCGCGCCGCGCTTCCTGATCGCCGAGGCCCGCGAAGGCTATCGCCTCAACCTGGACTAGGCGTCGGGCCACCCAAGATTGCGGCGGCCTGGCGGCCTGTTGTTCCTGGTCCTGCGACGCAACGTCTCAGATTGTTAGGGGGTATTAAGGAATATTCGCCTGCGGGTTGCTTGCGATTTCACGAAACCCGTTCGCTGATATAAAGAAGAGAGCCTTTGTCTTTGTCGCAGCAAGCGGCAAGCCCTGGCGAACGCGGAGGGGGTTTCGATGTTCGCGGTCCGGCGTCTGAGGCGCTTCCTCGCCGATCAGCGCGGCGGCGTCAGCGTCATGCTGGTGCTGATGCTGATCCCGATGATCGGCGTCATGGGCATGGCGGTGGAGGGGGCGAGCTTCTACTTCACCGGTCGGGCGATGCAGAACGCCGCGGACTCCGCGGCGCTGGCGGCAGCGACGAACACCTGCGCCGCCGGGGCCGCGTGCAACGGGACGCCTACCTTCCAGCCAAGTTTCGTCCAAGAGGCCGCGGCTGTCGCGACGAACTACGGCTTCACCGACAGCGTCAACGACACGACGGTGAGCACGAAGACCAAGGCGTGCCCCGCAGACCCGAGCGCGACCTGCTACTGGGTCAAGATAACCCGCGTGGTCCCTGTCAACATGCTGCGGATCATCGGCTTCAGCGGCGACGCGACTCTGAGCAACGGTCTCGGCCGCGGCCGGACCATCGCGGCGCTTTCGGTCGCGAGCCCGAAGTCGCTTCCTTCGACGCTGTGCCTGTGGGCCTTGAATTGGACTGGTGCGACCGCAGGCATCGATACCAACGGCACGAGCAGTCCGCTGCCTTTTACGGGATGTTCTGTCGGCACGAACGGGCCGGCGAACTGCAATCAGCCGCAGGGCGCCCTGTCTACGGTGGCGACCAACGGCGGCTCCTTGTGCGGCGGCCCGGTGAAGAACTTCCCCGTCGTGGATCCCTACGCGGCGCTCGCGTCTCAGATCCCGCCGTATTCCTGCGCGGCAGGGGCGTCTATCCAGACCATGGCGGCCGGCAACATCGCGCTGTCATCGACGCCGACAAAATTTTGTGGCGGCCTAAGCATCACTGGAAAAGTCACCACTAGTGGAACCGGCGTGATCGAGCTCATCAACGGTCCGCTTCTGCTCAACGGGAACACCTTTCAGTCCGGACCGAACTCTGGCGTGACCTTGATCTTCACCGGGTCCGGCGGCAGCAGCAGCACGATTGAAGAGAACAAGAAGGGCGTGATCGACATTGCCGCGCCGCAGTCCGGTGACTGGTCGGGAATCGCCATCTACACGGACCCGGCTCAAACCACCCAAGTACCGTACACGCAGAACGGCGCGAACTCGGTCTCCTGGCAGATCACGGGGCTGGTCTACATGCCTCATGCGAACATGACGCTGAACGGCGACGTCACCCACGCCACAAATGCGACGGTCGGCGCACAAGACTGTTTCGCGCTGGTGAGCGACATCTTCAGGTCGAACGGCGGCGTCAGGTTCCTGGAGCACCAGACGCAATGCGCGTCTGCCGGCCTGATCCCGCCGCAGGGCGGCACGGCGATACGTCAGGCCCTGGTGCAATGATCGCAGCCGCTCGCGCCGCCATTGCGAGGTTCTTCGGAGAGACTCGAGGCTCAGCCGCCGTGGAATTCGTACTGTGGCTTTCCCTCCTGATCGTGCCGATCCTCAGCGTCGTCGACGTCGGGGCCTATGTGTTCCAGAAGATGCAGCTGCAGATCGCCAGCCAGGCGGCCGTCCAGTTCATCTGGCATACCTGCGACCCGAACCTCGGTGGCGTTCCGGCCTTCCAGAAATGCAACGCCTTGACGCTCGCCGACATCACGACATCGGCGCAATCGACCACCCTCGGGACCGACATCACCGTAACGGAAGTCAAGGAAGGCGGCGCCTGCACGAAGACTGACAGCACGCTCACCTGGGTCGGCACGCCCAGCACCGCGGTTGGGACGGCGCCGACCATTCCAGCGACTTGCGCCGGGACGGGTAGCACGACGGCGCCCGGCGACTACGTCAGCGCCACCGTGTCCTATCCCTACAAGCCGATCTTCAAGGGCCTGTCAGTGGGTTCGCTCCTGACCACACCGATCACCTACACCGCCATCCTTCGGCTGAACTGAGCGATGGCCGGCCTCCGCAAGTTCCTGGACCTGGGCCGTTTCGGCTCCGACGAGGCGGGCGGAAGCGCCGCCGAGCTGGTCCTGATCATGATCCCGCTGGTCGCGCTCACCCTGGGGACGATCAACCTGGCGATGATGATCTATACGGTGGCGAGCCTGCACTACGCGACGGAGGAGGCCGCCCGATGCGCGACGGTCAGGCCGACGGTCTGCGCCGATACGGCCACCCTCACGACCTATGCGCTGACGAACTACGGCGGGCTGACCGCCGCGCCGACTTTCAACCTGACCGTCGAGCCGAAGATCGCCACGGTCTGCCCGAACGGCAACTATGTGACAGCGACCGCCACCTACAACTTCGTGACCGGCTTAACGACAACGGCGATCCCGCTCACCGCCAACGCCTGCTATCCGCTGCCTTAGGCAGGCTCAGGCCAGTTGCAGCCCCAGCTTGGCTGTGATCGCCGGCAGCAGGATCACGTACTGGATCAGCGCGATGGTGTAGAGCGCGGCTAGCACCGGACGGCCGCCCTTCAGGTTGATCACCACGCCCGCGAACAGGGGACCGCTGATCGGCCCGATCAGGAAATAGGGGGCGAGGCGTTTGAAACGGGACACGTCGGACCTTCCAGCTAGCGCTTGAGACAGACGCCGGTTCGTGGCCCGCGTCCATCTGTTTACGCGGACTTAACCTTGACCTCCAATCCGGGTTCCGGACGAACACCGTTTTCGCTCAATGGCCGAATGTTAGCGCCGGATTAACCGCGGCGTAGCCAAGTCAGGGCGTGGCCAGCCCTGCGACAACCGATGTCCTTCAGGTCGTGGACCTGAGAAAGCGCTTTCGCGGCGGGGGTGGCGTCGACGCGGTTTCGATGCGTGTCCAGGCCGGCAGCGTCACCGGCTTCATCGGCGTCAACGGGGCGGGCAAGAGCACGACGCTTCGCTGCATCCTGGGCCTGATGCCGCCGGACGCTGGCGAGGTGCTGCTGTTCGGCGCGGCGGCGAACGAGGCCACCCGGCGGCGCGTCGGCTTCCTGCCGGAGGAGCGCGGCCTCTTCCCCCGCGAGCGGGCGCGCGAGGCCATTGCCTTCCATGCGCGGCTGAAGGGCCTGCCCAAGCGCGAGGCCCTGCGCGCTGCGGACCGGCTGCTCGAGCGGATCGGCCTCGGCGGGCGGCTGTCGGCCCGCATCGAGGAGCTTTCCAAGGGCAACGCCCAGCGCGTGCAGATCCTCTGCGCCCTGGCGCATTCGCCGGACCTGCTGATCCTCGATGAGCCGCTGAGCGGGCTGGACCCCGTGGCGCAGAGCGAAGTCCTTTCGCTGTTCGCCGAATTCCGCGCGGGCGGCGGCGCCATTCTCTTCTCGACCCATTCGATGGCGGCCGCAGAGATGCTCTGCGACCGGGTGGTGATGCTGGCCGACGGCCGGACCGTCTTCGAAGGCGCCCTGGCCGACGCCTCGGCGCGCGCGCCGCACGGCGCCGTGGTGGTGACGCCCGACGCCGACGGCCTGCTGGCCGCGGCGTCCTCGCTGAACGGAGAGATCCAGCCCATGCCGGGCGGCATGGCCGAGGCGACGCGGTGGCGCGTGACCCTGCCGCGCGAGGTGACGCATCCGGCGCTGATGCGGGCGCTGGCCGAGCGCGCGGTGCCGATCTTCGCTTTCGAGCCGATCAAGGCCGACCTGGAAGCCGCGTTCTGGGACCTGGCGGCCCCGCAAGCCCGGTTGCAGCAAACCAGGCGCGCCGCGTGATCCGCCGGGTCGGCCTCATCGCCGGGCGCGAGTTTCGCGCCTATGCCATGACGGCGAGCTTCTGGGTGGCGCTGGCGGTCGGCCCGCTGCTGATGGCGGCGGCGCTGCTGCTGAGCGGCGGTCACAGCTCAGCGGCGGCCCCGCCTGCCGCGACCCTGACCCTGACGCAGGATGCGACCGGGGCGGTGACGGCGGAGTTCGGCCAGGGGTTCCCGCTGTCGGCCCAGGGGCAGGCCCAGGTTGTCGACGTGCTTCAACGCGACGGTAGACTTCATGGCGCGGTTCACGTTGTCCAGCAGCGCCCGAAGTCAAACATGGATTCCGAAGCGCTGCGGCGCTTCGCATTACTGATGATGTTGTGGATGACACTTGCCGGCTCCCTGGGGATGCTGTTGCAGGCGGTGGTGCGGGAGCGGACCAACCGGGCGCTCGAGAGCCTGCTGGCGGCCGCGAGGCCGGCGGACATCGTGTTCGGCAAGCTGCTGGGCGTGGGTGCGGTCTCCTTCCTGGTGGTATCGACCTGGCTGGGCGGTTCGGCGGTGATGGGCGCGCTGGCGCCGGTGTCGGGCGGGACCGTCGCCGGCCTGCTGCAGGGCTTCGCCCATCCCGCCGTGCTGCTGCGCGCCGCGGCGATCTATGTGCTGGCGTTCGGCTTCTACGGCCTGGCGACCGTGGCGATCGGCGCGCTGGCGCGCGACAACGCCGACGCGCAGAACCTGGCGCGGCCGATGTTCGCCACCCTGCTTGTCGTGTTCTTCACCGCCCTGGCCACGACCAGCGGCGCGCACAGCCTGGCCTGGCTCGTCTATGTGCCGCCGTTCACGCCGTTCATGCTGCTGATCCAGCCGCAGCCGGCCGGCGTCGAACTCGTCGCCCTCGATCTTCTTGCGGCCGCAATTGTATTGGCCGGATGGCTGGCCGTGCGCGCCTTGCGCCAGGCCTGTGCTGGCTCGCCCCGCCTAAGCCGGGCCGCGCGCCTGAAGTCTTGATTTTTCAACCGGAAGGCCCGCTTTGGCTCGCCCTGCCGCTGCAGCCGGTAGGCCGCGGCCTTCTGTCGCGCGCGCGGAAGTAGTGGGATCTTTTACCTCAACTTTCAGCCAAGCGTAGTTGAGTAACAAAAAATCTTAACATCCCTTAATAGTCACACACGTCTGGTAATGCGTTCGCTTGAGGAGGGAATCTCTAGTTGGACTAACAGTCATCACTTGCCATTAATCATTCATTTAGGTTTACACAATCTTAAATCTATGAATAACTTGCAGTGGGGTGCAGGGGTCGGGGCTACCAGACGCTTCACCTAACCCAAGTCGAGCCTGTTCGGGCGAGGCTTATCAAAGCGAAGTGAATGGAGATTCACATGACCAAGTTTGCTTCTTTCTTGAGCGACGAGTCCGGCGCCTCGGCGGCCGAATATGTGCTGATCCTGGCCGTGATCGGCAGCGCCATCGTGCTCGGCGCGGGTCTGCTCGGCACCAGCATCTCGAACGCTCTGTCGAAGGCTTCGACCTTCATCGACAACAAGGCGTCGACCTTCTCCTGAAGCCGGTGCGAACGACGCCGCCCGCGAGCCGGGCGGTGTCTGTCGCCTCTGGGGTCAGGACCGAGTTTCAGGGTCGGCTTTGGTCGAGCCGCGACATTCGGTCACGCAACGGGAAGGCGAGGGATGAGCTCCCTCAACTGAAACCAAGACGGTCGAGTAACGGAGTTCTTTAACAGAACCTAATATCCGATAACTCTTGGTAATCAGATCGCCTGTTGGGCGACTAGATTGCATCGTAGGCAGTCATCGCGGCATCCGAAAAGCTAATGTTGCTTTACAAGTTCTTAAAATTGTGAACAGAATTTAATAGGGTGTGGGGTCGGGGGTTCCAGACGCTTCGCCTGAGTAAGGCTGGATCCGGTGGGGACCAGTTTCATCACTTGAAGTGAATGGAGATTCACATGTCCAAGTTTGTTTCTTTCCTGGGTGACGAGTCCGGCGCTTCGGCGGCGGAATACGTTCTGATCCTGGCCGTGATCGGCAGCGCCATCGTGCTCGGCGCCGGTCTGCTCGGCACCAGCATCTCGAACGCTCTGTCGAAGGCTTCGACCTTCATCACCTCCAAGTCGAACTTCACCTGAATTCGACGAGCCTGGGCGCCGCCCGTCAGACGGACGGCGCTCAGGCGTCTTGGCGAACCTGCAGGGCGCCGCCGGCGACCCTCCAGGCCGCAGCTTCAACCACAGTGGCCAAGGGTTCCTGAGGCCGAGGGTTTTCAAGGCGGATTGGACGCTCGACGATGTCCCTGAGAAATATCGCATCGCTGGCGATCGCCCTGTTGCTGGGCCTCATCGCCGTAGTCATCGTCCGCAATTACCTCACCGCACGCAACGGAACCGGCCCCAGCGCGGCGTCCGCCGCCCTCACGCCGGTCGTCGTGGCCGCATTGCCGATCGAACGCGGCGCCGAGTTGAAGGCGCCGATGCTGAAGGTCGTGGGCTATCCCAGCGGCGCGGTGCCGGTCGGCGCGTTCAAGACGGTCGCCGAGGTGGCCGCCGCCGGTGGCGCGACGCCGCGCCTGGCGCTTCGCGCCATGGCCGCCAATGAGCCGCTGATGGCCGACAAGGTCAGCGGCTCCGGCGGCAAGGCCAACCTTTCCGTGACGCTCACGCCCGGCATGCGCGCCGTGAGCATCCGTTCAGACGACGTGTCCGGCGTCGGCGGCTTCGTGCTGCCGGGCGACCGCGTCGACATCCTTCTTACGCGCGCCGTCGGCTCGGGGCCGACGCAGACGTCGATCACCCAGCTGCTGGCGGAAAACGCCCAGGTGGTCGGGGTCGATCAGTTCAGCGACACCACTGCCGAGAAGCCGGTCGTCGCCAAGGCGATCACCATCGAGGTCACGCCCGAGCAGGCGCAGGCCATCTCCCTGGCGCACGCGATCGGCTCGATCTCGCTGTCGCTTCGCCAGGTGTCGGACCAGGGCCCCGTGGCGCACAAGCTGACGACGGTCGCCGAGCTCGGCGGACCCAGGCCCGCGGCGCCCGTGCGGCCGCGTCCGCGGCCCCGGGCCGCGCCGATGGTGATGCAGGTTCGCGTCACCCGCGGCGTCGACACGACAGGCTACCCGGTGGGGGGAAACTGACGTCCGAAGACATCGAGAAATTCAAGGGGTGCGCCCGCGAGGGTGTTTGGGGGTTTCAGTGAAGACCAGATCAGTAGCCGGGAGTTTTGCGCGCGGAGCGGCGGCGGCGATCTGCCTCGCGCTCGGCGTCGCGAGCTCGGCCTCCGCGCAAGGCCTCACAACCGCGCAAAGCACGTCGCCCGAGGTCGTGGTCCCGGTCGGCAAGTCGCAGGTCATCGAATTGCCTGGGACCTACAGCGACCTGATGATCGCCGATCCCAAGATCGCCGACGTCCTGCCGCTCACCAGTCACTCCGTCTATGTGGTCGGCAAGGGCATGGGATCGACGGCGCTCACCGTCTACGGGCCGGGCAAGCGCCTGATCGCGGCGGCCAATGTGGTGGTCTCGGCCGACGTCGAGGGCCTGAAGACCCGGCTGGGCGAGATCCTGCCCGAGGAGCGGGACATCTCGGTGCGGCCGGCGAACCAGTCGATCGTGGTCTCCGGCACCGTCAGCAGCCCCGCTGCCCTGCAAAAGGCCCTGGCGCTCGCGGAGTCCTATGCGCCGACCAAGGTCGTCAACATGCTGGGCGTGGAGGGCACCCAGCAGGTGATGCTGTCCGTCCGCTTCGTCGAAATGAGCCGGTCGACGGCCAAGAACCTGCGACTCAACGTGAACCGCAGCAACCGCAACCCGGCCAGCGGCGCCAGCCGCTCCGGCGACGCCCCCTACGTCTCGGTGTTCACCGGCGACACCAATATCGCCAACGGCGGCGCTCTGGTGAACAGCTTCGGCGCCGTCAGCGCACTGTTCAACGGCAACCTCGAGGTGCTGCTGGACGCCCTGGAAACCAAGGGCCTGGTCAGGACGCTGGCCGAGCCGAACCTGGTGGCCATGTCCGGCGATACGGCGAGCTTCCTGGCCGGCGGGGAGTTTCCGATCCCGGTCTCGCAAAGCAACGGCAGCGGCGACGCCTCGCCGACGATCACCGTCCAGTTCAAGCAGTTCGGGGTGTCGCTGGCCTTCACGCCGACGATCCTCAAGGACGGGCTGATCAACATGCTGGTCGCCCCGGAGGTCTCCGCCATCGACCCGACCGTCTCGTTCGACGTCGGCGTCATCAAGGTGCCCGGCATCAAGGTGCGCCGCGCGAAGACGACGGTAGAGCTGCACGACGGCGAGTCCTTCACCATCGCCGGCCTGTTGACCCAGGATTACCAGACCCAGATGCGGGCATTGCCCTTCGTCGGCGATATGCCGATCCTCGGGGCCCTGTTCCGGTCGAACGGATACCAACGCGACGAAACCGAGCTGGTGATCGTGGTGACGCCGCACCTGGTTGTGCCGCGCCGGGGCAAGGTCGCGATGCCCGGCGAGGGCTTCGTGCCGCCATCCGACTTCGAACTGTTCCTGCTCGGCGCCCAACAGGGATCGAGCGCCAACCTGCGACCGGAAGATCGCGCGCTGATGTCGGGCGCTCCCGGCAAGGCCGGCATCGAAGGCCCGCACGGCCATGTCCTTTACTAGGGAGCCCACAATGCCGCTGGCCAAGATCCTGTTGCTGACCGTGGCGCTGGCGGGCCTCTCGGCCTGTGTCCAGAGCCAGAAGACGCTGGCCGGCGATTTCGGCGTGGCCGTCCGCCAGGATATCGCCGCCCAGATCGCCGATCCCGACGCACGTTATCCTGCCGACACCGCGACCGACGGCGCACGCGTTGGGCTTGCGCAGGAGCGCTATCGTGCGGGCAAGTCCATTCAGCCAAATACCGGAAGCATGACGGTCGGCGGCGCGAGCGGGGGCGCGGGGGCTTCGGGGGCGCCGCAATAGGATGTTGCGGATCGCATCTCTCGAGACCGGAACAGGCCCCGTTTCCGCGGCAGCGATCTTGCAGGGCGTCCTCGGTCGGGCCGCGGGCTTCACGGGCGCACGCGGCCGCCCGGTGCAAGGACGATCACAATGACACAGTTTTCGCGCATGTTCGGCCTCGGGCTCGACCAGCGTGACGCAAGCCAGGGGAGCGAGCCGGTGCAATGTGTTGGCGTGGTCGATGGTGCGATCGGCGGCGCCGAGCGCTTCGCCTCGATGGCCGCCTTGTTTCCCGACGTGCGGTTCGAACCGATCGGCCCGGACTGGCCACAGCGCATGGAGCCGCGGCTCGACGTCATCATCATCGGTGTCTCGGCGGCGTCGAGTGAGGAAGTCGAGGCCGCCATCCGGCTGCTCAAGGCGCGCACCTTCGCCGCGAAGGTGCTGGTGACGCTGCGTGAAGCCGATGTCACGACGACCCGCCGGCTGGTGCGCGAAGGGGCGGCCGATGTCCTGCCCGCGCCTGTCAGCGAGGCCAGCCTGGCGCTTTCGCTCGAGCGCCTGCTGGTTCCGGACGGGACGGACAGTCGGCCGGAAAAGACCGGTCGCGTGATCGCCGTGCTGAAGGCTGGCGGCGGGGTGGGCGCGACCTCATTGTGTGTGCAGGCGGCCGCCATCATGGCCAAGGGCGGGCAGGGCGTCTGCGTCGCCGACCTGGACCTCCAATTCGGCGCGGCGGCGATCTATCTCGACCTTCCCGACGCCGTCAGCGTCGCCGACCTCCTGGGCTCCGGCTCGAGCCTGGCGGATACGCCGCTCGCCGCGGCGCTCGCGACCCACAAGACCGGCGTGCGGGTGCTCGCAGCCCCGTCGGACGTGGTCGCGCTGGAAACGCTCTCGCCGCACGATTCCGACGCCCTGCTGAGCGCCCTGCGCCGGGATTTCAGGGTGACGATCGTCGACCTGCCTGCGTCCTGGACCGCCTGGACCAGCCAGATCCTGGGTGCGGCCGACCACATCGTGCTGGTGACCCAGCTCTCGGTGCCGCACGTGCAGCAGGTGAAGCGCCAGCTTCGCGCGCTTGCCGCGCAGGGCCTGGGCGAGCGCCCGCTGACCCTCGTCTGCAACGGCCTGTCCTCGGAGCAGAGCGCCAGCGTCTCGATCAAGGCCGCCGAGCGCGCGCTTGGCCGGTCCTTCGACATCGTCGTCCCCGAGGATCGCCGAACCATGTCCGGCGCCATCAACGAGGGTGTCGAGCTGTCGGTGGTCCGCCGCGGCACGAAGCTGGAAAAGGCCATAGAACAGGTGGCCCGCCGCATCGCCGAGCCGGCAATGACGGCGGCCCGGGTGTCGAAGTGAGAGTGGCATGTTGTGGAAACCAACCGAACCGGCGCCGCGCGGGATGAAGCCGGTGTCCGCGTCGACGATCGCGCCGATCGAAGGCGCAACGGCGCTGAAGGTGCGGATCCACCAGCGCCTGATCGAACTGCTGAACCTCAGCCTGCTCGACAAGACGCCGCGTGAGACGCTGCGCCTGGAGATCCGAGGCGCGGTCACCGGCCTTCTCACCGAGGAAAGGCGCATCCTCGGCCTTGGTCAGACGGACCAATTGATCGAGGACGTGCTGGACGAACTACTGGGCCTGGGCCCGCTCGAGCCGCTGCTCAAGGACGAGACCGTCAGCGACATCCTGATCAACACGCACAGCACGGTGTACGTCGAGCGCCTGGGGCGGCTGGAGGCGACCGGCGTCCAGTTCCAGGACACCAAGCACCTGGTGCGGATCATCAACAAGATCGTCTCGGCCGTCGGGCGGCGCGTGGACGAGTCCCAGCCGATGGTCGACGCGCGCCTGGCGGACGGCAGCCGCGTCAACGCCATCATCCCGCCGTTGGCCGTGGACGGGCCGCTGGTCTCGATCCGCAAGTTCGCCAAGGTGCCGATCCACATGAACCGGCTGGTGGAGCTGGGCAGCGTCACCAGGGAAATGGCCGACCTGCTGCAGGGCGTCGTGAAAGCCCGCCGCAACGTGCTGATCTCCGGCGGCACGGGCTCAGGCAAGACGACGCTGCTGAACGCGCTCTCCGCCAATATCGATGGCGACGAGCGGATCATCACGATCGAAGACTCCGCCGAACTCCAGCTGCAGCAGCCGCACGTGGGGCGCCTGGAGACCCGTCCGCAGAACATCGAGGGGCGCGGCGAGGTTTCCCAACGCGACCTGGTCCGCAACGCCCTGCGGATGCGCCCCGACCGGATCATCGTCGGCGAAGTGCGCGCCGGCGAGGCGTTCGACATGCTGCAGGCGATGAATACCGGCCACGACGGTTCGATGACGACCGTTCACGCCAACACCGCGCGCGACGCGCTCTCCAGGCTCGAGCAGATGATCGGCATGGCCGGGCTGGAGCTCTCACCCCGGTCCATCCGCCAGCAGATCGCCTCGGCGATCAATGTCGTGGTGCAGGCCGAGCGGATGGATGACGGGCGCCGGCGCATCGTCTCGATCGTCGAGATCGTCGGCATGGAAGAAGACGTGATCAGCACGCAGGAGATCTTCCGCTTCCGCCGCTCCGGCCGGACCGCCGCGGGCGGGGTGGCCGGGGAATTCGAGACGACGGGCGTGCGTCCGCGGTTCCTCGACGCCCTGACCGCGCGCGGCATCGAACTGCCGGCGATCAATTTCTCGGCGGGCCGGAAGTCGGTCTGACGATGAGCCCGATCCTCACACCCCTGGCCTATGTCCTGGCCTTCGTCGCGGTGGTGATCTTCGTACAGGCGGTCGCCAGCCTTCTGTTCGCGGCAGGGGACCGGACGCGTCGGGTGAACCGCCGCCTGACCATGCTCGACGCCGGGATGTCCCGCGACGAGATCTTCTCCAACCTGGTTCGCAAGAGCGCCGCGCCGAAGGTCGGAGGCGCGCGCCTCCTGCGCTTCTACGAGGCGGCCGAGCTCTACGTCCAGCAATCCGGGCTTTCGATGACGCCCGCGCGGCTCGGGCTCTTCGCCGCGGCCGGCGCGGGCCTGCTGTGGTTGGTCGCGCTCAGCCTCGCGGGCTCGGGAAGCGGGGGCGCGCTGCTTCTGAACGGCGCCGTCTCGCTGGTCGCGGCCATGGGCGTATCGTGCTTCGCGGTGTGGTTCTGGGTTCGGGCCGTCCGCAACCGCCGCCTCAAGAAGATCGAAGAGCAGCTTCCGCTCGCGCTCGACATCATCAATCGCGCGGTGCGCGCCGGCCATCCGGTGATCTCGGCCGTGCAACTTGCCGCCGACGAACTCGGCGACCCTGTCGGTTCGGAGTTCGGCCTCGTCGTCGACGAGACGACCTACGGCGTGGAATTCCGCGACGCCTTGTCCAACTGCGCGCACAGGACAGGTTCGGCCGACGTCCACTTCTTCGCGGTCAGTGTCAGCATCCAGTCCGAGACTGGTGGCAATCTGGCCGAGATCCTCGAAGGCCTCGCGACCGTGATGCGCGGCCGCGCGACTCTGGCGAAGCGGGTCAGGTCGCTGGCCAGCGAAGGCCGGGCTTCAGCGATCCTGCTGAGCGTCCTGCCGCTCCTGATGGTCGCCTTCCAGATGCTCGTTCACCCCAGCGTCTACACGAGCAAGGTTTCGGACCCCGTGTTCTGGCCGACCGTTGGCGTGACCATGGTGATCTATCTGATCGGATGGATGATGATCCATCGCATCATCAACTTTAAGTATTGATGGCTGACATGTCCGCAGTCGACATCGGCATCCAGATCCTGACTTTCACGATGGTCTTCATCGGCGTCCTCGTGGCCCAGCGGACGATCGCCTCGTTCACCGCCATCCGACGCCGTCTCGGCGACCGCGCTGCGCCGACGCGCCAGCGGGCGAGTTCGGTCGTGAGGACGGACACCGTGCGCAACCGCTTCCTGCTGTGGGTGCAGGCGACGACCGCGTCGGGCGGTCCGCAGGAGGCCAACAAGCTAAGGCGCGAACTGTCCCTCGCGGGCTTCGAGCAGGCGAGCGCGCCGGTCTGGTACGTGATCATCCGCTTTTCGCTCGCGATCGGCCTGCCGCTGCTGATGATCTTTGGGCCGGCCCTGTTCGGAAAATCGATCGGCGGGCTCGGAGCGATCCTTTTCCCGCTCATCCTGTGTGGCCTGGGCCTGGTCGCACCGCGCGCCTTCGTCAACAACCGCGCCGAGGCGCGGCGGGTGCAGATGGAGCAGGAATTCCCCGACGCTCTCGACTTGCTCGTCGTCTGCGTCGAAGCCGGTCTCGGCCTGGAAGCCGCTTTCGTGCGCGTGACGACGGAAGTGTCCAAGTCCCATCCGCGGATCGCCGATGAATTTGGGCGGATGTCGGCCGAACTGACCGCCGGCCGCGGACGCGCCGAGGCCCTGCGAGCCATGGCCGAACGCGTGAACGTCGACTCGATCAAGTCCTTCGTGGCCCTGTTGATCCAGACGGACGCGCTCGGGGTCAGCATCGCCCAGAGCCTGCGGACCTATTCCTCGGAGATGCGCCAGGGCCGGTTCCTGAAGGCGGAAGAGAAGGCCATGCGGATCCCGGTGCTTCTGACCGTGCCGCTGGTTGCTTGCCTCATGCCGGTGATCATCGTGGCGTTGCTGCTGCCGCCCATCATCGACCTCATGCGCACCTTGGGCCCCGCCTTGGCGCACACTCCGGGAGTCGGACCATGAGCCCCAACTTCAGTCGAACCCTGGCTACGACGGCCGTGGTCGCCGGCCTGAGCGGTTGCGCGGCGGTCCCCGCGGAACATCATTGGGTGAAGGTCAAGCCGGCCCACGCCACTGCCCAGGCCGAGCTGAGCGGCGTTGACGGCGACTACGCCGCGGCGGTGGCCGCGATCGACCGTCGCGACTATGGGTTGGCGCTGGACCTGTTGCAGACCGCCAACGCCCGGAAGGGCGGCGATGTGCGGGTCCTGAACGCGTTCGGCGTGGTCTACGACAAGCTCGGCCGTTTTGACCTCAGCAGCCGCTATTACGCGCGGGCTCGCACGATCGACGCGAACTCGCCGATCGTGGCGAGCAACCAAGCCTATTCGGCGATACTGCAGGGCGATGTCGCGCACGCCCCAATGGCGGCGCCCCGGGTGCTGGCCAGCGCCGCGCCGCAAGCTTCGGCCGGCGTTCCGGCGGCCGTCGAGCTGTCGCCCGTCCCAATGGCCGAGGCGCCGCACGCTGCGCCCGTCTACCTGGCCGCCGCGCCCGACGTGGCGATGCCGGCGAGGCTCTATCCTGCCCCGCTCGCGCAGGCGCCACATGAGCCGGATCTCGCCGTGGCCGCGTCGCGCCTCGTCCGCAGCGTCGCCTCGTCGAGCCTCTTGCAGAGCCTCGCGCGGTACCTGGCGCCGACCCCCGGCCCTGAGCAGGGCGCCTCGATCCTGGCTTCCACGATCCACGTGACCTTCGAGCCGCGACATGCGGACGTTGCGCCGCCGGCTTCGCTGGCGCAGGCCGGCCCACCGATCGTCCTGCGACCGGTCGCGCAGCGCGGCGTCGTCCGCCTGGCGGCGATCTCGCCGGGCGCCGTCCCGACGCTGCCGGCCCGTCGGCGGGGCCTGGAGATCGCCGACGCGTCCGGGCGGCCCGGCGCCGCAGCGCCGATCCGCCTGCAACTCGCACAGCTTGGCTGGACCACGCAGAGGGGCCCGATCGCGACCGCGCCGCGCATCAGCCGCACGACCATCACCTATGCCGCCTATCGCGCGCCAGTCGCATTATCCCTGGCGAGGACGCTGCCGCGCGGCGTCAGGCTGGTCGACTGCGGGAACGCCTGCGGCGGCATCCGCCTTACGCTGGGCTCCGACGCCCTGGCCTGGCCATCGCGCATTCACGCTGCTCTCAAGGCCTTCGGCTAGATGTCTCGCACCGTCATCGTGGCCTTCGCCGCCGCCCTGGCGCTGAGCTTCGCGCCCGCCGCCGTCGCGGCGCGGGGGCCTGCCCCCACTGCGGTGAGCTCCGCGACGATCGCCCAGATCCGCCAGGCCATCGACGAGCAGCGCCTGGTCGACGCGGCGCGCCTGCTGGACGCGGCCCTGCTGAATGGCGCGCGTGATCCCAGGCTCAGCCTTCTGAGCGCCGACCTCAGCCTGGCCAGGGCGAACTATGGCCTGGCGCTGAGCAGCTACCGCGCCGCCCAGGAAGCCCCCGAGACCCACGCAGCGTCGCTCGAAGGCCAGGGCATCGCGCTTTCGTTGCTGCAACGCTCCGATGAGGCCGTGGCCGCACTGCTGGTTGCGGTGCAGGCCAACCCCGCCGCATGGCGCGCCTGGAACGCCCTGGGGGCCGAATACGATCAGACCGCGCAGTGGCAGAAGGCCGAGGACGCCTACAAGCACGGAATCGACGCCTCCGGCGGCGCCGCGATCGTGCTCAACAACCGCGGCTATTCTCGGCTGCTGCAACGCCGGCGCGCTGAGGCCATCACCGACCTCGTCGCAGCCCTCGACAAGAAGCCGAACTTTCCCGAGGCGCGGACCAACCTGCGCCTCGCCCTGGCGCTGGGCGGCGACTACGAACGCGCGATCGCCGGCGGCGCGGCCGGCGACCAGGCGGCCCTGCTCAACAACGCCGGCTTCGCGGCAGGCATGCGCGGGGACTACGCTCAGGCCGAGGCTCTGCTCGACCGCGCCCTCAAGGCGAAGAGCGAGTACTATGACCGCGCTGCGGAAAACCTGAAAATCGTTCGCGCCCTTGCGGCCGCCAGCAGCCCGGCTGGCCATGCCGCTCCCTGAGGTATTCCGTTATCTGATCGCCGTCGCCTTGACCGGGGTGCTCATCTGGGCCGCCGCCAGCGACGTCCGCGACCGCAGGATCCCCAATAGGGCGGTTCTGGCGGTGCTCGGCCTCTTTGCGCTGTGGGCCGTTGCGAATGCCGGGGTGGGCCTGGCTTCCGCTGTAGTGGCCGGCGCCATCGCGTTCGCCATCGGCTACGGCCTCTATGTGTTCAAGGTGGTGGGCGCGGGCGACGCCAAGCTGTTCGCGGCGCTGGCGCTCTTCGCGGGCGTCTCGCACCTACCGCTCTTCGCCCTGGCGACGGTCTGGACGGGGGGCCTGATGGCCCTCGTCTCACTAGCCGCCAACCCGCGCCGGGCGATGGTCATGTTCGCGATGAGAGGGCAGGGCGGCCAGGGTCGGGGCATCCCCTACGGGGTCGCCATCGGCGTGGGCGCGGCCGTGGTGCTGTGGGGCTACCTGTCCGGCGCCCTGCCCCTGACGGTGCAGAGCCTGCGGATCGGCTAGGACGCGTCCGGCGCCCGGGCGCCTGGCGACCTCAGCATCAAGGCCGCCACCAGAACCAGGCCCACCGCGCCCGCCGCGACGTCCCACCACATGAGCTGGGGCGTATTCTGGGTGAGGACGCCCGGGCTGCCGCGGAAGGCATCGCCGCTGGACACCAGCACGACGGCCCCGAAGAAGTTGTTGGCCAGGTGCAGGCCGTAACCGAAGGCCAAACCGCCGGTGCGGATCGCCAGCAAGGCCAGGACGACGCCGAACAGCGTGGCGCTGACCGCCTGTGGAACGCCGTTGGGGATGTGCAAGGCGCCGAACAGAACGCCGCTGATCAGCACCGTCGGAATGGTGCGCTTGGTGGCGAGCAGCAGACCCTGCGTCAGGTAGCCCCGGAAGACGAATTCCTCCGTGAAGGTCTGGATCGCCAGCGCGCCCAGCGCGACAGCGGCGAGTTGCAGGGTCTGGCCATTGGCCGTGAGCCGGAACCCGTTGGGCGCGATCAGGAAATCGATCGCGGTCGCGGCGACGAGCACCGCAGTCCAGAGGGCAAGGCCCTGACCGAACCGCCGCCAGCTCCAGACGCCGATGACGTCGACGAACCGCTTGCCGTGAATCCATCGGGCGGCGGCCACGAACGCCAGCAGCAGCAGCCCGAACATCGCGCCGTTGGCGGGATAGAACTTGTTGGGCTGGCTCGCGTCCTGGATGTCCTGCGCGAACTGTGGCGGCAGCGCGTGCGCCATCTGCAGGGCGAGCACGAGCAGCACCGCGATCAACGTCCCGCCCAGGACGCCCGCGAAGACGCCCGCCACATAGCGCCAGGCCGCGTTGTTTCCACGCTGGGCGTGTTCGAGATAGGCCATCAGGCGAGGGCGCAAATGCTGATCATCGCGCCATAGGTGCTGATTCCGGTTTCGGCGATCCTAATGCCGGGCGATCGGGGCTGGCGGCATGGAGTCTTCCGCTGACCGAAAGGTCCTGCGCAGCTCGCTGCGCCGATTTGGCCGGATCGGCTGGCAAAGATCCGACAAGGGCGCGCCGAGCGCCTGGGCGATCCTCCAGAGGTCTGCGGCGGAACACCCTTCGCGGCGAATTTCGAGATCGTACAGGGCGGCAGGCTCGACTCCGCTTGCCGCGGCCAGGGCCGCAAGGCTCACGCCCAGGCTCGTCCGTCGCGCCCTCACCAACTGTGCAATCGCGGCGTTGACGTCTTTCAATGCCGGGTCACGCCCCCGAAGAGCGCCTGGCCCGGGGCCGGCTGGTTTCATGTCGGGATTTCCGGTTCCGAGGGCGGCTGGCGGCCCCCGAACAAGTCGGGGGCCGCTACTCGGGCGACGCACCTCGAGGTGGGACGATGCACGTCGCCTAAGTGATCCTCTTGTATCGGTACAACAGTCAGTCAGGTAGTCTTCAAAACATAATAATTCTAAATAGAGAACGAGAATTTCAGAGATCAGGATATTTTAGATCTTGGGTCACAAGATCGCGCCCGTCAGGCGCGCACGACCTTCTGCTAGTTGCCGCCTTCCTCCTTGATCTGGCCGCGGGCGCCTTCGATCGGACGGCCCTCCTTTTCGGCCTGGCGGGCGCCGGCCAGGATGCCGGTCATCGCGTAGTTGCCCTCGTGACAGGCATATTCGTAGATCCGGTCCTTGGTGGCGTTGAGGGCCTCCTCGCCCTTCACGGGCGCCGAGAAGGCGGAAGGATCGGCCACCTCGAACTGGTAGAGGATCTGCTGCGGTGACACGCGGGTGAACCGCTCGATGACCTTCATGTTGTCCGTAGGTCCGCGCAGGCCCTCTTCACGACGCAGGTTGGTGGTCTCGACGACCAGGGTGTCGCCGTCCCAATGGCCGATGGAATCGCCCATCCAGAGTCGGACGTCCGACGGCGGGTGGCTGCCGCCCAGCCGCACGATGCGCGCGTCGTGGACCATCTCCACCAGGATGACGACGGCGTCCTTGGTTTGCTGGATCTCGTAGTGGTTATTGTAGAGCACCGGCAGCATCGGCGGGCCGGAGGTGCCGCCGAAGCCCACGATGCAGCGTTCGCCCAGGGACCGGCGCTCGGGGCCGTCGAAATTGCCGCCAAGCTGGCGCCGCGCTCGCGCGGCCGCCGCCGCCTGGGCGTTGGTCGGCAGGCGGCCGTTTGCCGGCGCGGTCAGGATCGAGGTGCGCGCCTGCCCGCCGATGCGCACGAGCCGAGTGCCGGGATCTGTCCAGAAGGCGTTATAGCCGCAGGCCGCTCCCTGGGCGCCGCTCTGGCACTCGGGCAGGTCGTCGACTTTCTTGGACTGATCGGTCTTGGCGCGCAGGCGGGCGTTGCGTGCGTCGCTGGCGCCTTCGATCGCCTTGGCTTCGTCCGGTGTCAGCACCAGTCGGTCGCCATACTTCGGGTCGCGCTCCAGGCGGGTGATGGTAGCGTTGCTCCAGACGCCGGAGAGGTCGGGCTGGCCGAACGCGTTGCGCGCGGCCTTGTAGCCCTTGGCCACTGCCGTGGGACTGGTTTGCGCGCCGGCCGGCGCGGTTGCGGCGAAGGCTAGCGCCAGGGCCACGAGGGCCGGGCGCAGAAGCCGATGGGTCGTCACGATGCATTCTCCCAGGCCGTCGCTCTGATCGGCGACGTGCGCCGTACAGCAGAAAGGCGGTGGCCGCTGCGGTCAAGCCGGGCGTGCGCGAACCGTCGGCGCGTGGATATGAGTTCCTGATTTGTTCTTGACGCCGACCGGCAGTTATATACTTGACGAACCACGGTTGATTCC
>Ga0207690_10000109_pt1 | contig 67292 bp, 61 predicted proteins | sample KBSC23metaG_FD_184315 | JGI IMG/M metagenome (GOLD analysis project Ga0207690, IMG submission 184315) | Corn rhizosphere microbial communities from Kellogg Biological Station, Michigan, USA - KBS C2-3 metaG (SPAdes) (version 2) | ecosystem: Host-associated > Plants > Roots > Rhizosphere > Soil ... | reverse complement strand
AACACGTCGCCTTGGCCGTTCGTGTCACCGGCGACGAGGTTCGGCGCGAAGCTGTTGAAGACGACGTAGCGGCCGTCGTTGCTGATCGACGCGCTGGGTCGCTGTCGCGCGCAGGTGTCGATCAACCCGGCCGGTGCGATCGCGCATGCGTCGATCGGCTGCTCGCCACTCGACGACACGTCGGCCCGCACCGTCTTGCCGGTGCCGAAGTCGTGGACGAAGATGCCGAGGCCGCCGGGGTCGTTGTCGACCAGGTTCGTCGCCGCGGACACGAAGGCGACCCGCTTTCCGTCCGCGCTCACCGACGGGCTGCACGACCAGCCGTTCGCCAATGCTCCCGACGTGCTGATCGACGCCAGCCGCATGACGCCGCTGGCCAGGTCGAAGACATAGATGTTGGACGTCGCGTTGGTCACGTCACGGACGAGGTTGACGTCGGTACTTGCGAACGCGACGTAACGGCCGGTCGAGCTGATGGCGGGGTTGACCGAACCGAGGCCCGAGCCCAGCCCGCCGCCGCCCGGATTCGGGCAGGCCGACATGGGACTTGGCGTGGCGGGTTGGCCGTTCATCCCGCGGGACACGAGCGTCGTGCGCTTCGCCACGAGGTCGCGGACGTAGATGTTCGACTGCGGCACGCTGCCGCCGCCGAGATTCGACGCGGTGCTGCTGAACGCTACGTAGCGACCGCTCGCGTCTATCGACAGCTCGGGCGACGAGCCGTTCGCGGCCTTGCCGTCGTTGCCGACATCGACCTGCGTGTAGTGGCCGGGCCGTTGGTACGCGGTTGCCGGTCCGACCGACAGCAGGCCGAAGACGGCGGAGCCGGCGGCCACCGCGATGCGAATGCGGGTCACGACAGGAAGTACGCAGCGCGGGCCGGTTGGCAACGTCGCCAGGTGTTCATCCTCCGGCCGCCTGCTTACCGCCTCCGGCTTCCCGACCGGACCGCCGGACCGCCCTACCGTCGCGTCGCGAGCCTGGCGAGCCACGGCCGCCTTCAAGCCGCGAGCTGCGGCAACGACGCGTGGGCGGTGCACCCGTCGTACGACGTGCCGAACTTCCACCGGATCACGGTGCACGGCAGCACGTTCCCGCTGGAGTGGCTGAAGCTGACGATCAGCTCGAACGGTCACCTGCCGAGCGGCCCCGACTCGTTCGGCCCGTTCTCCTGGCAGCGCATGCCGCAGTCGTAAGCGCGACGGGTCACCCACTTGGGTGAAGTCCGCCCGGAGGTCCGGTTCGCGGTGGTAAGTTCCGGCTCAGTTCGACGTACCGAGCCGGGGGGTTTGATGGCGTCACCGCGGCGTTTCGGCGTCCGTCATATCGCGGCAACCTTGAGCGCGCTCCTTGTTGTCACGCTTGGTCCGGCGCTGGTCGCCGCCGGCCCGTTCGTGAGCGCGACCGTGAGTACGCCGACGCTGACCTGGTCGGGACCGATCCGGCTCGTGCACGACGGTCTGAGCGGGTTCGTCAACTCGGTCGCCTGCCCGAGCGCCACGCAGTGCACTGCGGTCGACAGCTTCGGTCGCGAGGTCACCTACGACCCGACCAATCCGGGCGATCCGATCCCTTACGTCCTCGACAGCGGGCAGACGTACGTCGCCATCGTGTGCCCGACGATCACCGAGTGCGTGACCGTGTCCAACAACGGCCGGGAGGTGGAGTTCGACCCGACGGCACCGACCGGCGCCACTGCGCCGAGGTCGCTCGCGGCGACGGCGACCCGAGGTGTCGCGTGCCCGACCACGACGCAGTGCACCGCCGTCGACAACATCGGCCACGAGCTCACCTTCGACCCGACGACGACGGCCAGCCCGACAAATGTCGTCGTCGACAGCGGCCACCAGCTCAACGGGGTGGTCTGCCCATCGTCGTCACAGTGCACCGCCGTCGACAACGTCGGCAACGAGGTGACGTTCAACCCGACGTCGCCCGGGTCACCGACGCCGGCACTCATCGACGGCACCGGCACCACGACGATGAACGGGGTGTCCTGCCCGTCAACGAGTCAATGCACGGCGGTCGACTCGTCCGGCCAGGTCGTCACCTTCAACCCCAACCTCCCAGGCACGCCGACCCCCGTCCTGATCGACAGCGGGAAGATCCTGACCGACATCACGTGTCCGTCGACCAGTCGGTGCGTCGCTATCGACAACGCGCACCACGAATACGCATTCGATCCCACGAGCGTCGGGTCGCCCACGCAGAACACCATCGGCTCGGTCTTCCTGCTCACCTCCCTGGACTGTCCGTCGACGACGCAGTGCACATTGGTCGACAACGGCGGCCGGACGACGACGATCGATCCGGGCGCGGTCGGCAGTCCCACCCTCGTCGTCGTTGACGGCCGCGACAACCTGCCCGTGGTGGCGTGTCCGTCCGCGACTCAGTGCACCGCGATCGACGACCTGGACCGCGTGGTCACCTTCAACCCGACCGCGCCCGCCACCCCGGCACCCGTGTCGATCAGCACCAGCTCACTGAAGGGCATCGCCTGCCCGTCGACGACGCAGTGCACCGCGATCGACATCGGCGGTAAGGAACTGACCTTCGATCCGGCCACACCGGGAACGCACACGTCGGTCTCGATGAGCCTCGGCTCGACGCCGGCGGCTGTCGGCTGCCCGTCCGCGACGCTCTGCGTCGCTATCGATAACGGCGGGCGGCGGTCGACGTTCAACCCGACGTCCGCGTCGCCCCAGCCGGCGACCGTCGACTTCAACCAGACGACGAATGCCGTCGCGTGCCCGTCGACGACGCAGTGCACAACGGTAGACAACGCGGGCCAGTACGTAACCTTCGGTCCGAACGACAATCCGACGACCCAGTACTTCCCCTCGATCATCGACTCCGGCCAACGGCTGTTCGGCGTCGCCTGCCCGTCGACGACGAAGTGCGTTGCCGTCGACTGGATCGGCAATCTCGTGACGTTCGCGCCCAGCGTGCCGAGCGGGCCTGTGGTCACGTTGATCGACAGCGGCAAGGTCTTCAACGCGGTGGCGTGCGCATCGACCACGCTGTGCGTCGCGGTCGACAACGCCAACCGGGTGTTCGAAGGGGACCCGGCGCAACCGGCCGGCTGGCTCATGCAGACGCTGCCGCAAGCCGTTGCGTTCGACTCCGTCTCGTGCCCGACCGCCTCCGAGTGCGTCGCGACGGACACGATGGGCAATGCGTTCCTCGGCCTCGCGCTTCCGGTGAACACGTCGCTGCCGTCGATCACCGGGACGAAGACGCAAGGGCAACAGCTCACCGCGGTGGACGGCTCGTGGACCAACAGCCCGACGAGCTACGCCTACCAGTGGGAGGACTGCGACAACGCCGGCGCGAACTGCACGTCCATCGCCGGCGCCATCGGGTCGACGTACGTCCTGCAGGGCAGCGATGCCGGGCACACGATCCGCGTGGTCGTGACGGCTCACAACGACTCGGGTTCGGGCAGCCCGGCGACGTCGGCGGCGACGGCGGTCGTGCTTCCGCTGCCACCTGGCAACGTCGATCCGCCGACGATCTCGGGCAACGCCAGCCAAGGTCAGATGCTGACTGCGGGCGCCGGCACCTGGACGAACAATCCCACCAGCTTCACGCACCAGTGGCAGGACTGCGACGCGGCCGGCGCCAACTGCGTCGCGATCGGCAGCGCCACCGGAACGACGTACACGCTGCAGGCGAGTGACGTCGGCGCGACGATCCGCGTCACCGAGACGGCGACGAACGCCGGCGGCTCGAGCGGTGCCGTGGCGTCGGCGCAGACGGCGGTGGTCGCGCCGCCGGACACGACCGCGCCCGCGGTGCAGTTCGACGCGAAGCCGGCCAACCCGACGGCGAGCCGGAGCGCGCATTTCGCCTTCAGTGCCACCGATAATTCGCCGCCCGTGACGTTCACCTGCCAGCTCGACAGCGCGCTCGCGAGTGGTTGTACGTCGCCGGTCGACCTGTCGTCGTTGGCCGACGGGCTGCACACGTTCACGGTCACCGCGACCGACGCCGTCTCGAACACGTCGTCGCCGTTGGCCTACCAGTGGCGCGTCGACGGCACCGCGCCGACCGCGACGCTGAAGACACCGACGCTGCCGTTCGTGCTCTCTTCGACGACGCCAGTCACGTGGAGCGGCGCCGACGGCGGCTCCGGCATCGCGAGCTACCAGCTCCGTTACCAACGCGCGGCGTGGAACAGCACGTTCGGTCCGTGGACCTATCCGACGGCATGGCAGGCACTGCACGGCACGAGCGTCGCGCCGTCGCTGTCGGTCGGCTATACGTACTGCTACTCGGTCCGGTCGGTCGACCAGGCCGGCAACATGTCGGCGTGGACGGCGAGCAGGTGTACCGCGCGACCGCTCGACGACCGGGCCGGGACGGTGTCGACCGGCTGGACCCGCGGGACCAGCACCGCCTTCTACCTGAGCACCTACACGCAGACCACGGGTCTGAACCGCACCCTCGTCCGCACCGGCACCCGGCTCGATCGGGTCGGCATCGTCGCGACGAAGTGCCCGACCTGCGGCGTGGTCGCGGTGTACGTCGGCAGCACGCTCATCGGCAAGATCAGCCTGTACGCCAAGACGACGGTGCGCAAGGCGATCATCGCGCTGCCGAAGTTCAGCCTGCGTACCGGCACGCTGACGGTGAAGGTGCTGACGTCCGGCAAGCTGATCCAACTCGACGGCCTGGCGATCAGCCAGGCCTGACCCGCCGGCTAGCTCGACTTCGGAGGGCTGGTGACCACGACACGCCGACAGAAGTCGACAAAATTGGTCACCAGGTCTCCGAAGTGGCGCTGACACTAGTGGTGCGCCGCCAGGGACTCGAACCCCGGACCCGCTGATTAAGAGTCAGCTGCTCTAACCAACTGAGCTAGCGGCGCGTGCGGGCCAGCCTAGCAGCGATGGCCGGCCCGCCGCGTGCCACGCTGGCACCGTGCCAGACGACGCCACGTCCCTCGCGGTGCGCTGCGCCGAGGTCATGTACGGCAACGACGCCGCCAGCCAGGCGCTCGGCATCACCGTCGACGCGGTCGCGCCCGGCACCGCGCGGGCCCGGATGGCGGTCCGCGACGACATGCTCAACGGCCACGGCATCTGCCACGGCGGCTACGTCTTCACCCTCGCCGACACCGCGTTCGCGTTCGCTTGCAACACCTACGACGACGTCACCGTGGCGGCCGGCGCCGACGTCACGTTCCTCGCGCCCGTGACCGCCGGCACGACGCTCTCGGCCACCGCGACCGAGCGGGCGAGACGCGGCCGCTCCGGCCTGTACGACGTCACCGTCACCACCGAGGGCGGCGACGTCGTCGCCGAGTTCCGCGGCCGCAGCCGCAGCCTCGGCCGGCCCCTCCTCGACGCACCTGGCTAACCCACTTCGGAGGGCTGGTGACCACGACACTCCGACAGAAGTCGACAAAGTTGGTCACCAGGTCTCCGAAGTGGCGACGGCGTGGTGGCAACGGAAGGGTCAGCGGGACGCGCGCATCCGGTGGTAGAGCCGCGGCGCGACCGTGCGGAACACCGGCGCGACCAGCGGCAGCGCCGCGCAGTTGATCTCCACCCGCGAGTCGCCGAGGCGGCGCAACACCAGCCGCGACACCTGCTCCTCGGTCCGCCGGGCCGGCCGCGGCGGCATCGCGAGCCCGCCGGATTGCACGGCGTACAACCCCATCTCGGTCGGCACCCAACCCGGGTAGATGACGTGCAGCCGCACCCCGTCGGCACGCGCTTCGTACGCCAGACTCTCGGTCGCCGCGGACAGCGCGGCCTTCGACGCGCAGTAGTCGCCGGCGCCCGGCCCGGGGGAGCGGGCGTCGTCGGACGACATGTTCGCGATCACCCCGTGCCGCCGCGCGCGCATCCCCGGCAGCACGGCGAGCATCCCCGCGTACGCCGCGAAGAAGTTCACCTCGAGCACCTCGCGGGTCGTCTCCAGCGACGGCATCTCGCGGCGCACGATGCCGCCCATCCCGGCGACGTTCAGCAGCAGGTCCACCCGTCCGTACGACGACTCGACGTCGGCGAGCACGTCGACGTACGACGGCACGTCGGCGAGATCGCAGATCCGGTACGGCAGTCCGAGCGAGCGCAACCGGTCTTCGCGCCGGGCGACGCCGACGACGGTCGCGCCGGCGGCGGCGAGGTCGAGGGCGAGCCGGCGGCCGAGGCCGGACGAGGCGCCGGTGACGACCGCCACCTGGTCGCGGTAGTTCATGGTTCGTCAGCTTGCCAGCCGGCCGTCGTGGAACCGCAGCGAGCGGTCGCACTGGGCCGCGACGTCGGGGTCGTGGGTCGCCACGACGACCGCCGCGCCGCGGTCGGCGGCGTCGCGCAACGCCGCGATCACGACGTCCTGCGACCCGTGGTCGAGCTCCGCGGTCGGCTCGTCGGCGAGTACGACGTCCGGCGCGGTCACCAACGCGCGGGCGATGGCGACCCGCTGCTGCTGGCCACCGGAGAGCTTCTCGACGAGCTTGCCGGTCAGCCCGCCGAGACCCAGCTCGGTGAGCGCGTCACCGGCGAGCAGCCGCGCCTCCTGACCGAAGACGCCGCGGGCCTGCAACGCGATCTCGACGTTCTCGGCGGCCGTCAGCAAGGTGAGCAGCCCGTAGCCCTGCAACACGAGGCCGAACCGCCGGCGTTGCGCCGGATCGCCGGGCCGCAGCGCCGCGCCGTCGAGCGACACCGTTCCGCCGTCCGGTGCCTCGAGCCCGCCGAGGACCGCCAGCAAGCTCGACTTGCCGGAGCCGGACGGCCCGACGACCGCCACCATCTCGCCCGGCTCGACCGCGATGGACAAGCTGTCGAGCACCGTTCGGCCGCCGCGCCGATACATGACGTCGCTGGCGACGAGACGCGCGCTCATCGGGCGTCGTCCCGGCTGTCGTCGCGGACCAGCCGCACGCCGTCGACGGTCGCGATGACCCGCGCCGTACTGCCGGGTGGCAGCGACGGCCACGTGTGCTCGGGAAGGACGACGCTGCCGTCCTCCGCGACGTCGACGAGGTCGGCGACGTCGGCGGCGTCCCGCTCGATCCGCCCGTCCCGCAACCGCACGTATCGGCGGTGCGCCTGCGCGACCTCTTCGTCGTGGGTCACCGTCAAAACCGTTGTGCCATAACGGGAATTGGCCTGTCCGAGCAACTCCACCAGCGCGTCGCGGTTCGCGTCGTCGAGCTGGCTCGTGGGTTCGTCGGCGAGCAGCAACCCGGGCGCCGACGACAGCGCGACCGCCACCGCGACCCGCTGCTGCTCGCCGCCGGACATCGCGTGCACCCGTTGCCCGGCGAGCGCGGCCAACCCCAGCTCGGCGAGCAGCTCGGTCGCGCCCGGCAGCTCGGCCCGCCGGGACGGATTCGCGCCGCGTTGCGCGAACGCGATGTTCTCCTCGGGCGTCGCGTAGGGCAGCAGCGACCGGCCCGGATTCTGGACGACGATGCCGACCCGGTTCGATCGCAACGACAGCAACTCGGTGACCGTCATCGCGGTGACGTCGTCGCGCCCGACCAGGACCTGACCCGACGTCGGCCGCTGCAGCCCGGCGACGATCGACAGCAACGTCGACTTGCCGCACCCGGACGGCCCGAGCAGCGCGACCGTCTCGCCGGGTCGCACGACCAGGTCGACCCGATCCAGCGCGACGACCTCGGTCTCCTCGACGGTGTAGACGTGATGCAGGGCCCGGCACTGCATCGACAGCCCGGCCTCGACGATCCCGCGCGCCGTCACGGCGCGGCCTCCCGCAACCGCGAGGGCACCGCGGCGCGCAACAACGCGGCACCGCCCACGACCGCGACCGCACCGACCACGATCGCGAGGGCCGCCGCGAACCCGGCGACGACCACGGTCGACGGCGAGTACAGCACCGGTATCGGTGACGTGTCGGCGAACTCCGGAACCGCCGGCAGCGCGATCCCCGCCCCGATCAACCCGGGTACGACGCCGAGCACGACGCCGGTCCCGAGCAACAGGATCTGCTCGACGACACAGGCGCGCAGCAACGAGCCGCGCCGTACCCCTACGGCGAGCAACGCGGCCATCTCGAACGAGCGCCGCCGGCCGGCGGCCGCGAGTGCCAACGCGGCGGCGGCCAGGGCGAGCGCCGAGCACGCGAACGACGCGAACAGGAACAGCTGCAACGCGAGCGCCGGGCCTTGCTGGCGGAGCGCCTGCACGTGCTTCGCGACGGTGTCCGGTCGGCCGGGTACCAAGCCGGCCGCGCGCAGCCGCGACAGCGCGTCCTTCGGCGCGTCCTTGCCCAGCCACACCTGCCAGCGACCCTGCCGGTCGAACGCGGGCAGCTCGTCGCGAGCGGCCGCGAGATCCGCCCAGCCGCCGCTCGCCAGCAACCGGGGCAACCGGCTCACCGTCGCGACTCGCTGCAGCGCGACCTGGCGGCCGAGCGGATCGGCGACGAACGGATCCGTCGTCGTCGTTGCGGTCGCGTCCGTCGTCAGCAGCACGGGCAACGGCCGCGGCAGGTCGGCAAGCTCGATCGACGGCCAGCCGCCGAAGTCCGCCGTGAACGTGTCGGTGACGCCGTCGGAGTTGGCGAGCACGTCGTCGCGGCCGGAGGTCTGGTGACGACCGGCGCGCCACGCGTGCGGGACGGTCAGTTGCGCGTCGAGCGGGGTCCACGTACTGCCGGATCGCGACTCGATGCGCGAGACGGTCCACGTGCCGGTCATCGTCTGGAGGTCGACCACGTTGCGATCGAGGTCGAGCCCGACGATTCGGCAGCCGCCGCCGCACCGCACCGGGACGACGAGCGACTGCTGGCCGGTCTGCATCGCGGGCCCTCGGACGACGGCGGTGGCGCCGCGGTCGTCGATGACGGTGACGTCGAGCGACGGCCGGTCGAACCGGCCGGTGGCCGTCGTCGTGATGCGCAACGCGTCGCCGGTGAAGCGGATGCTGTGCGCGGTGTGTGCGGTGAGCGCCGGCAGGTAGTGGCGGAGGTCGGCGGCGGACGTGTTCGTCACCCGCGCGAGCCGGGTCGAGTCCACCGCCTCGATCGTGACGCCGACGCTGCCGCCGAGCGGCGTCCACTCGTTCGCGGCCATCGCCCAGGCGCCGCGCGGATCGGCTTTCGCGACCGCGTCGAGTACGTCGACGCCGACCCGCGGTTGCACGTTCACGACGGCGTCGGCGCCGACCTCCGCCTCGGCGCGGCGGGTCTCGTTGTGCCGTACGACGTCGTTCGCCGCGACCGAGAAGACCGCGACGCCGGACGCGACCGCGAGCAGGACCGCGAACCGGTGCTCGGTCGCCCGCCGCGCCACCTGGCGAATCGCGACGAACAGACCGAGATGCCGGGTGCCGCGACTCAAGTCCGCGGCCGCGCGGCCGGCCACGGGCAGCAACCGGACGCCGACGAGCGCGGTCGCGAGGACGAGCAACGCCGGCCCCACCAGGCTGAAGGTGGACGGCGACCGGGCGCCGGTCTTCGCGGAGAGCGCGACCAGCCCGGCGATCGCGAGCGCGGCCACGATGCCGTCGACCACCAGCGCGTGCCGGCCGCGGCTGACGTGCTCTTCCGCGCGCCGCCACTGCTCGAGGATCGGGCGCGCGAGCGTGCGCCGGGTCGCGAGGATCGTCGCGGCGAGCCCGCCGGCGAGCGCCCCGGCGGCGGCCAGCCAGGTACCGAGCCCGACGTGGATCGGAACGCCGGGCAGCAGCACCGCCGCGGCCAGTCCGCGGGTCGCGAGATAACCGCCGGCAATGCCGAGCGGCGCGGCGGCGAGGACGAGCGCGACTGGTTCACCCACCCCGAAAAGCGCTGCGTCCCAAGGCTTCAGGCCGCGCAGCTTCGCGATCGCGATCTCGGGCCCGCGCGACTCGGTCGATGCCGACACGACCTCGAACAGCACCAGCCACGCGAGCAACAAGAGCTGCACGGTGACCAGCGCCGTACCCCCGTCGAGACCGCTGCGCGCCTCGTGCGCGCGATCGAGGACGGTGCCGATTCGCGTCGTCATCGTCGGCTGCTGGGTCAGCGGGAACGTGCGCTGGGCGGCCGCGACCGCGCGCCGCAGCGACGGCACCGACGCGAGGGTCACGGCACCGGGCCGCAGCGGGTAGTCCACCCAGACCAGCCCTTGGGTGCCCGCGCTCGCCTCGTTCATGGCGCTGCGGTCGACGAACATGTCGTCGACGGTGTCCGGGCCGTCACCGGCACCGAGATGCGCGTCGAAGTAGTCGTGCCCGAACCAGAACGGGTCGTCGACGTCGAGCGGGGTGTACACGCCGACGACCCGCAGGATGCCAGGCTCGGCGACCGGCACCCCGCCGCTGAACGACTCGACCCGGTCCTGCAATAAGCCGTTGACGGTCATCTTCGCGCCGAGCCGCAGCGCCCACGTCGGGACGGCGGTCCGATCGCTCACCATCACGTCGCCGGGGCCGGTCGGGCAGTGCCCGGCGACGAACCGGACGTGCCCGCAGGCCCCCGGCCGCCACACGATCCCGGACACGACCGCCGACACGTTGCCGGGTCCCTGCACGCGCGTCGGCACCCGCAACGTCGGGATCGCCGTCGGGTACGCCGGCGAGAACCCGGCCGGCAGCACCCGCAGGATCGGCGGGACGGGATCGACGGTGACGTCCGCGTCGGCCTGCACGTGCAGGCCGCTGTCGTTGACCGGCGCCTCGGACAGCACTTGCCGCAACGTGGACTCGGCCGCGGCACCGGCGTACATCGGGCCGACGACGGCGGTGAGCATCGCGGTCAGCGCGACCGCGAGTACGGCGATCGACGCGCCGCGCCGCCACCACAGCCGGGTGCCGAGCAGTCCGAGACGGGCCATCCGGGCGATCCTGTCGGCTACCGGTCGCCGTACCCCTACGCCGCCCGCAAAAGTGATGGTTTCGTGACCGCCCTACACGGCGTCGTAGTCGACGACGACGTGGTCGGTCGTCGGGTGCGACTGGCAGGTGAGCACGAAGCCCGCGTCGGTCTCCCATTGTTCGAGCGCGTAGTTGACGTCCATCGCGACGGCGCCGTCGAGCACCTTCGCCCGGCACGTCGCGCAGACCCCGCCGCGGCAGGAGAACGGCAGGTCGAGGCCGGCGGCCTGGCCCGCTTCGAGCAGCGTGTCGTCGGGGTGTGCCGCGATCTCGGTTTTGATGCCGCCCTGGATCACCGTCACCTGCCGGCGGTCGGTCGTCATCGCGCGGGGCGGGCGCGGCGCGGGTGCGTGCGATCCGAACAGTTCCAGGTGCACGTGCGTCGGCGCGATGCCGAGCTCGACGAGCGCGTCGCGGACCGCGAGCGTCATCGGTTCGGGCCCGCAGATGAACGCCTCGTCGTACGACGGGACGTCGAGCAGGTGCTCCGCGAGCGCGCCGAGCTTCGCCGCGTCGATCCGGCCGTTGAGCAGCGGCGCGTGCTGCTCTTCCCGGCTGAACACGTGGATGATCTGCAGCCGCTCGAGGTACCGATCCTTCAGGTCTTCCAGCGCTTCCCGGAAGATGACCGTCGTCGGGCCGCGGTTGCCGTAGACGAGGGTGAACCGCGACCGCGGTTCGCGAGCCAGCACCGAACGGATCAGCGAGATGACCGGCGTGATGCCGCTGCCGGCCGCGACGCCGAGGTAGCTCTTCGCGTTGGCCGGATCGAGTGTCGTGGTGAACCGGCCGGCCGGCGTCATCACGTCGAGCACGTCGCCGGCCTTGAGGCGTTCGTTCGCGTGCACGCCGACGACCCCGCCGGCGATGCTCTTGACCGCGACCCGCAGCTCGCCGTCGTCGAGCCCGCTGCAGATGGAGTACGACCGCCGTACCTCCTCGCCGTCCGGACCGGGCATCCGGATGGCGATGTGCTGGCCGGGGGCGAAGTCGTACGCCGCGGCGAGCTCGTCGGGCACCGTGAACGCGACCGAGACCGTGTCTTCGGTCTCGCGTCGTACGTCGGCGACGCGCAGCGCGTGGAAGACCGGCATCAGTGCTTCTTGAAGTAGTCGAAGGGCTCGCGGCAGGTGCGGCAGCGCCACAGCGCCTTGCACGGCGTCGACCCGAAACCGGCGAGTTCCTCCACCGCGTCGGATCCGCAGCGCGGGCACGCAGCCGGCCTGCCGACGCCGAGCAGCGGCAGCGTCACCCGGCCCGCCGGGGGAGCGATGCCGAACCCGCGCAACTTCTCCCGCGCCGCGTCGGTCATCCAGTCAGTCGTCCACGCGGGCGAGAGTTGCGTCCGTATCTCGACGTCGTCGTACGCCGTTTCGAGTGCGGCGCGCACGTCGTGGGCGATCACCTCGGTGGCCGGGCAGCCGGAGTACGTCGGGGTGATCGTGACGACGACACCGCGCCGGTCGGCGGACTCCTCGACCGCGCGCACGATGCCGAGGTCGAGCACCGACAGCACGGGGATCTCGGGGTCGGGCACGGCGGCGAGCAATTCCCACGCGCGCTGCACCGTCGGGGTCACCATGTCGCTCCGGGATGCGCCCGCGCCAGCGACTGCATCTCCGCCAACAGGTAGCCGAGATGTTCGGTGTGCCAGCCGTCGGCGCTGCCGCGCTGGGTCCATGCGTCGCGGCCCGGGGTGCTGAGGGTCGCCTCGGCGAGCACCGGCTCGACGCGGGCGTACCACTCGTCGGAGGCAAGCTCGCCGCGGAACGGCCACAGCGCGTCGACCGCGTCCTGGGTACGGCGATGCGACTCGTCGGTGCCGTCGCCGAGGCGGACGACCCATGCCGAGGAGTGCCGCCAGTGGTAGGCGTTCTCCTTGACCGCCTTCTCGGCGACGCCGCGCACGTCGGCGCCGACCGTCTCGCCGGCGGCCAGCGCCGCCCACACCTCGGCGAACCACGCGTCCGCGAACAGTTGCCGCACCATCGTGTGCGCGAAGTCTCCGTTGGGCAGCTCGCAGAGCAGCGGGTTGCGGAATTCGGCGCTGTCGCGGAAGTACGCGAGCTCGTCTTCGTCGCCGATCGTCTGCAACAGCCCGCGGGCTTGACCGAGGAGGTCGAGCGCGATGTTGCCGAGCGCGATGTCCTCTTCCATCGTCGGTGCGTTGCTCATCCACTCGGACAGCCGGTGCGAGAGCACCAACGCGCCGTCGGCGTAGGTGAGCAGCCGCCGACCTCCCCTAGATGTTGGCGACACCGTCGGGGATTTCGTAGAACGTCGGGTGCCGGTACACCTTGTCGAGCGCCGGCTCGAACAGCTCGTCCTTGTCGCCCGGATCGCTCGCGACGATCGACGCGCTCGGCACCACCCAGATCGAGATGCCTTCGCCGCGGCGGGTGTAGACGTCACGAGCGTTGGCGACCGCCATCTCGGCGTCGACGGCGTGCACGCTGCCGACGTGCTGGTGGTGCAAACCGTTGCGGCTGCGAAGGAATACCTCCCACAGCGGCCAGTTCTGGGTCGTCATCGCGAGCTCTTCGCGGCGTGCGCTTCGGCGGCTTCGCGCACCCACGCGCCGTCGTCGTGGGCCCGCCGGCGGTGCGCGAGACGTTGCGCGTTGCACGGACCGTCGCCGCGCAGCACCGCCTTGAACTCCGACCAGTCCGGCTCGCCGAAGCGGTAGTGACCGGTGTTTTCGTCGTACCGGAGCTCGTCGTCGGGGATCGTGAGGCCGAGGAACTCCGCCTGCGGCGCGGTGACGTCGACGAACTTCTGCCGCAGCTCGTCGTTGCTGAACCGCTTGATCTTCCAGCGCATCGACGTGTCGCTGTGCGTGGACTCGGAGTCGTGCGGGCCGAACATCATGAGCGACGGCCACCACCAGCGGTCGAGCGCGTCCTGCGCCATCGCCTTCTGCGCATCGGTGCCGCGAGCGAGGGTGACCATGATCTCGAAGCCCTGGCGCTGGTGGAACGACTCTTCCTTGCAGATGCGCACCATCGCGCGGGCATAGGGGCCGTAGGAGCAGCGGCAGAGCGGGATCTGGTTCATGATCGCGGCGCCGTCGACGAGCCAGCCGATCGCGCCCATGTCGGCCCACGTGAGCGTCGGGTAGTTGAAGATGCTGGAGTACTTCGCGGTGCCGGCGAGCAGCTGGTCGACCAGTTCCTCGCGCGAGACGCCCAGCGTCTCGGCGGCGGCGTAGAGGTAGAGCCCGTGCCCGGCCTCGTCCTGCACCTTCGCGAGCAGGATCGCCTTGCGCCGCAGGCTCGGCGCGCGGGTGATCCAGTTGCCCTCCGGCTGCATGCCGATGATCTCGCTGTGCGCGTGCTGGGAGATCTGCCGGATCAGCGTCTTGCGGTAGGCCGCCGGCATCCAGTCGTTGGCCTCGACCTTCTCCTCGGCCGCGACCCGCGCCTCGAACGCCGCGTTGACCGCGCCGTCCTGCGGCGCGGCGTCGCGCTCGTCGAGCGCCTGCGAGTACACAGGGTCGAATGTAACGCTCTGCCGCAGAACCGACAAGTAACCGTCACACCGCCGGGCTCGCCCGCCACCCTCCCTTCACGACTTCGGAGACCTGGTGACCACGACACGCCGACAAGAGTCGACAAAGTTGGTCACCAGGTCTCCGAAGTGGCGGGTCAGGTGAGCAGGGGCTGGACGCGCGGGGCGATCTCGGTCGCGAGGACGATCACCGTCGAGGCGCGTACGACGGACGGCGAGGCGACCACCTCGTCGATGACCCGCTGCAGATCCGCGTTCGAGCGCGCCACCAGCCGGACCATGAGGTCGGCGCCGCCGGTGATCGTGTGCGCCTCCAACACCTCCGGGATCCCGCGCAGATGCTCGGAAACGGGCAGGTGCCCGTGCGCCTGGGTGATCTCCAGGGTCGCGAACGCCGAGACCGGCCAGCCGAGCGCGGCGACGTCGACCGCCGGACCCCACGACGTGACGACGCCGGCCGCCTCCATCCGGTCGAGCCGGGACTGCACGGTGCCCCGCGCGACGCCGAGCCGCCGGGACGCCTCCAGCACGGAAACGCGCGGTTCGCTGACAAAAAGGTGCAAGATTCGCCGGTCAAGCGCATCTAGGCTGGACACATTGTCCAGTGTAGGCCCGGATGCTTGTACGAGAAGTCCAATCCGGGCACGCTGACGGGCATGACAACCCCCGAAGACTTCCCGGTTGAGGGCATCGACCACGTCCACTTCGTCGTCGGCAACGCGAAGCAGGCCGCGCACTACTACTCGACCGCCTTCGGGATGACCGTCACGGCTTACCTCGGCCCCGAGACCGGCAGCCGCGACACCGCGTCGTACGTGCTCGAATCCGGCGCGGCGCGGTTCGTCTTCACCGCCGAGGTGCACAGCGGCACCGACGCCGGCCGGCACGTCCGCGACCACGGCGACGGCGTCTGCGACGTCGCGCTGCGGGTCCCCGACGCGGCGCACGCCTACGAGCTCGCCGTCGCCCGCGGCGCCAAGGGCACGATGGAGCCGACGTCCTTCGAGGACGAGCACGGCAAGGTCGTCGTCGCGCAGATCGAGACGTACGGCGAGACCAAGCACTCACTCGTGCAGCGCACCGACTACTCGGGCGTCTTCCTGCCGAGCTTCGTCGCGCGGGCACCGTTCGTCGCGCCGGTCGAGAAGCGATGGTTCCAGGCGATCGACCACATCGTCGGCAACGTCGAGCTCGGCCACATGGACGAGTGGGTCGAGTTCTACCACCGGGTCATGGGCTTCACGAACATGAAGGAGTTCGTCGGCGACGACATCGCCACCGAATACTCCGCGCTCATGAGCAAGGTCGTCGCCGACGGCAAGCGCAAGGTGAAGTTCCCGCTCAACGAGCCTGCGGTTGGCAAGAAGAAGAGCCAGATCGACGAGTACCTCGAGTTCTACGGCGGTCCGGGCGTGCAGCACATCGCGCTCGCGACCAACGACATCGTCCGCACCGTCACCGAGATGAAGGCCGCCGGCGTCGACTTCCTCGACACGCCGGAGACCTATTACGACGAGCTCGGCACGTGGGTCGGCGACACCCGGGTGCCGCTGGAAACGTTGCGGGAGTTGAAGATCCTGGCCGACCGCGACGAAGACGGCTACCTGCTGCAGATCTTCACCAAGCCGGTGCAGGACCGGCCGACGGTGTTCTTCGAGTTGATCGAGCGGCACGGCTCGCTCGGCTTCGGCAAGGGTAACTTCAAGGCGCTGTTCGAGGCGATCGAGCGCGAGCAGGCGCGGCGCGGCAACCTGTAACCCATGAGCACCCCGAAGCTGCGGCCGGCGATGGCCGCGTTGCCGGCATACGTGCCCGGGCGCAAGACGCCGGGCGCGATCGTCCTCGCGTCCAACGAGTCGCCGTACGGGCTGCTGCCCTCGGTCGCGGCGGTGCTGGCCGAGCAGGCGAAAGGCGTCAGCCGCTACCCCGACATGGGCGCGGCGCGACTGCTCGACGCGCTCGCGCAACACCACGGTGTGACACCGGATCGGATCGCGGTGGGCGCCGGCAGCGTCGAGGTCGTCGGCCAGATCGCGGCGGCCGCGGTCGACGCGGGCGACGAGGTCGTCTTCGGCTGGCGGGCGTTCGAGGCGTACCCGATCATCACCGCGGTCGCCGGCGGCAGTGCCGTGAGGGTCCCGCTCGACGGCAGCCACACGCACGACGTCGACGCGATGGCGGCCGCGGTCACCGATCGGACGCGGCTCGTGATCCTGTGCAATCCCAACAACCCGACCGGCACCGCGGTCGGCGGCGACGAGTTGCGGCGTCTCGCCGACGGCGTCCCGGACGACGTCGTGCTCGTCGTCGACGAGGCCTACCGGGAGTATGTCGATCCGGTCGCGGTTCCGGACGCGTTCGAGTTGCTCGGCGACCGGCCGAACGTCGTCGTCACGCGGACGTTCTCCAAGGCTTACGCGCTCGCCGGGCTGCGGGTCGGCTACGCGCTGGCGGCGCCCGAAGTGGCCGCCGCCGTGCGCAAGTGCCAGGTGCCGTTCAGCGTCTCCGCGCTCGCGCAGGAGGCGGCGATCGCGGCGCTCGGCGACACCGCGGAGGTACGCCGCCGAGCGGCGCTCACGGTCGCCGAGCGCGACCGGGTCGCGGGCGCGCTGCGCGGTGCCGGGTACGACGTGCCCGACTCGCAGGCCAACTTCGTCTGGTTGCCGCTCGGCGACGCGGCCGCCGACTTCGCCGCCACCTGCGCGGCGGCGGGCATCCTGGTCCGGCCGTTCGCGGGCGAAGGCGTTCGCGTGACGATCGGCCTCGACACCGAGAACGACCGGCTGCTCGAAGTCGCGCTCGCCCATCGCGGGGTGCCCGCCCGCTGAGCCGCGCCGCCGCCGATTGGTAGATTTCCCGCGGTGCGCGCGCTGTTGTTGGAGAACGTCCACCCCGACGCGGTCACGCTGCTCCAAAGCGCCGGTTGCGAGGTGGTGGCGCTCGACCGGGCGCTCGACGAGGCCGATCTCGCGGCCGCTCTCGCAGGTGTGCAGGTGCTCGGGATCCGGTCGAAGACGGACGTTCCCGCCTCGGTGCTCACCAGCGCGGAGGCCCGCGACCTGGTGGCGATCGGTGCGTTCTGCATCGGTACCAACCAGATCGACCTCGCCGCCGCCACCGGCCGCGGCATCGCGGTCTTCAACGCGCCGTTCTCCAACACCCGCAGCGTGGTCGAGCTCGCGCTCGCGGAGATCATCGCGCTGACCCGGCGGCTGACGCAGAAGAACGCCGACATGCACGCCGGCGTCTGGGACAAGTCCGCCGACGGTGCGCACGAGGTCCGCGGCCGGCGGCTCGGCATCGTCGGTTACGGCAACATCGGCGCCCAGCTCTCCGTGCTCGCCGAGGCGCTGGGCATGACGGTGTCGTTCTTCGACACCGCCGACAAGCTGGCGCTCGGCAACGCGCGGCGGAGCGGTTCGCTCGACGAGCTCCTGTCGTCGTCCGACATCGTGACGTTGCACGTCGACGGCCGGCCCGGCAACAGCGACATGTTCGGCGCCGAGCAGTTCGCCGCCATGCAGCCGGGAAGCCTGTTCCTCAACCTGTCTCGCGGCTTCGTCGTCGACCACGAGGCGTTGCGCGCCTGCATCGACAGCGGCCACATCGGTGGTGCCGCGGTCGACGTGTTCCCCGTCGAGCCGCGCGGCCGTGGCGAGGAGTTCACCTCCGAGCTGCGCGGGCTGCCCAACGTGATCCTCACGCCGCACATCGGCGGCTCGACCGAGGAAGCGCAGCAGGACATCGGCCGCTACGTCGCCGGCAAGATGCGCGACTTCGTGGCCGACGGTACGACGACGATGAGCGTCAACCTGCCGCACCTCGCGCTGCCGCAGCGGACCGACCTGCACCGCGTCGCGCACATCCACCACAACGTTCCCGGCGTGCTCGCGCGCATCAACGGCGTGCTCGCCGAGCACAAGGTCAACATCGAGGGCCAGTTGCTCGGCACCCGCGGCGACGTCGGCTACGTGCTCACCGACATCGCCGCCGACGATCCGGCCGCGCTGCTCACCGAGTTGGAGTCGCTCGAGGAGACGGTCCGGGTCAGGCTGCTCTCGTGACGGTGCTCGACACCCTCGCCGCGATCGTCGGCGCCGAGCACGTCATCGCGGATCGCTCGATGCTCGCGTCGTACGAAACCGACTGGACCGGCCGGTTCGCCGGCCGCGCGCTGGCGGCGGTGCGGCCGCGTGACACGGGGCAGGTCGCGGCCGTCATCGAGGCCTGTGCCGGCGCCGGAATTTCCGTCTGCCTCCAGGGTGGGAACACCGGGCTCGTCGGCGGTTCGGTGCCGGTCGACGGAGCCGTACTGCTCTCCCTCGCGCGCCTCGACGAGATCGGCGACGTCGACGCGGTCGCCGGCCAGGTGACGGTCGGGGCCGGCGTCGTGCTGTCCCGGCTGCAGCAGCACGTCCGGCCGCTCGGCTTCGACGTCGGCGTCGACTTCGCCGCGCGCGACTCGTGCACGATCGGCGGGATGGCGGCGACCAACGCGGGTGGCGAGCGGGTGCTGCGTTACGGCACCATGCGCGCGCAGGTGCTCGGCGTCGAGGCTGTGCTTGCCGATGGCAGCGTCGTGTCGCGCCTCGGCGGGCTGCCCAAGGACAACACCGGCTACGACGTCGTGTCGCTGCTGGTCGGCGCGGAAGGAACGCTCGGCGTGCTGACCCGGCTGCGGCTGCGCCTGGTGCCGTTGCTCACCGGCCGGGCGGTCGCGCTCGTCGCGGTCGACGACACGGCCGCCGCGGTCCGGTTGGTGCAGCAGGCCCGGGACGCGTTGCCGTCGTTGGAGGCGGCCGAGCTGTTCTTCGCCGGCGGCATCGATCTCGTCCGCCGGCACACCGGCCTACCGGCGCCGTTCGGCGACGAGCACCCGGCGTACGTGTTGCTCGAATGCGCGCAGCGCAACGATCCGAGTGACGATCTGCTCGAGTTGCTGGAAGCCTCGGCGGACGTCCGCGACGCCACGGTCGCGAGCGATGCGCGCGGCCGGCATGCGCTCTGGCAGTACCGCGAGGCGCACACCGAGTCGATCAACGCCGAGGGCGTGCCGGTGAAGCTCGACGTCGCCGTTCCGTTGCGGTCGCTGGCCGACTGCGTCGCCGCGCTGCCGTCGGCCATCACGACCGGCCGCCCGATCCTGTTCGGTCACGTCAACGAGGGCAACCTGCACGTCAACGTCCTCGACGCCCAGGACGACGCGGAGGCGGTCACCGACGCGGTGCTGCGGCTCGTCGCGTCGTACGGCGGCAGCATCTCCGCGGAGCACGGTGTCGGTCGGGCGAAGCAGGCGTGGCTCGGGCTGTCGCGATCGGCCGAGGAGATCGCGGTGATGCGGGCGATCAAACACGCGCTGGATCCGCGCGGCCTGCTCAACCCCGGGGTGCTGCTGCCGCCGGCATGACGACGCCGCGCACCTCGCCAAGAGAGAGCGCACCCGCTGACCCGCTGATGACGACCTCGTCGCCGTCGGCGAGGAACTCGGTGTTGTCGTAGAGCTCGATCAGCGAACCCCATTGCGAGCGATCCGGGCCGCTGACCGTGCCGGACGCGAACAGGTCGCCGGTGCGCACCGACGCGCCGTTGACGGTGAGGTGCGCGAGCATCTGCGCCGGCGACCAGAACATCTCCCGGTACGGCGGCCGCGACAGCACCTCGCCGTTGCGCCGTAGTTCGAGGGTCACGTCGAGACCCCATGGCTCGGTCTCCCGCAGGTACGGCGCCAGCTCGCGGCTCGACGATCCGACCGGCGCCCGCGCCGCGGAGAGCGCGGCGAGCGGCACGATCCACGGCGAGACCGAGGTCGCGAACGACTTGCCGAGAAACGGTCCGAGCGGCTGGTACTCCCACGCCTGGATGTCGCGCGCCGACCAGTCGTTGACAAGACACACGCCGAAGACGTGCCCGGCGAAGTCCGAGGTCGACACGCGCGTCGCGAGTGCGCTCGGGGTGCCGACGACGAACCCCAGCTCGACCTCGACGTCGAGCCGCCGGGTCGGGCCGAACTCACCCGGGCCGAGCTGACCCTGCGGCCGCACGACCGGCGTGCCCGAGACGACGACGGTGCCGCTGCGGCCGTGGTAGCCGACCGGCAGGTGGTGCCAGTTCGGCCGCAGTGCCGGCTCGCCCGGGCGCAGGATGCGACCGAGGTTGGTCGCGTGCTGCTCGGAGGCGTAGAAGTCGACGTAGTCACCGACGGTGAACGGCAGCCGCAACGCGGCCTCGTCGCGGGCCCGCAACGATGGTTCGACGGCCGCGCGGTGGGACGGATCGCTGAGCCAGCCGGTCACCTCGCCGCGCACCGCGGCCCACACGTCGGGGCCGGCGGCCAGCAGCCGGTCCAGCGTCGGCGCCGCGAAGAGGTCGGCGTACGGCGAGCCGAGTGCGCGCGCGCAGGTGGTCAGGTCGAGCACCGCGTCGCCGACGGCGACGAGCACCGAGTTGTCGTCGGCGCCGTACGGCAGGTTGTCCAGGCCGAAGCCGCTGCCGGTGGCGCCCGGGAACCAGCTGTCCGTCACGCTCCGCACTATTCCGCAGTCGCGCGGCTAGAGCGGCGCGACGGGCAGCTTCAGTCGCGAAACGGTGGCGCCGGTCAGCATCGTCACCGTGCCGCCGGTCTCCGCGGCGATCGAGTCGAACGCCGAGTCCGCGAGCGTGAAGCGCAACCGGTGGCCGGCCTTGACGACGTAGTCGACGTACAGCGACGGGAACTTCACCAGCGTCGGCTGGCCGGGGGTCAGCGGTGTCCCGGAGGCGGGGGTCGACCGGCCGCGTTCGTGTACCGACGCGCGGTACCACGCGCGCATCCAGGCGTACGTCACCGTGAGCGCGCCGCCGACGTTCTCGTCGTAGACCTTGTCGGTCACGTTGGCGCCGGCACTGGCACCGGGTGGGAGGTCGTCCACCTGGATGCCGATCGTCGTGTCCGGACCGCTCGCCGAAATCGTGAGGTCGAACGCGATCTGGCCGCTGATGCGGGTGTCGTGCGCGAACACCGGGCTGACGAACACCTGCTCCGGCGGCGCCGACGACGCACCGTCGCTCCACGTCACGGCCGCCGTCGACGGCGCGCCAGACGACGACAGCGCGAACGTCTCGTCGTGCCCACCGGCCGCCGGCCACTGCCGGTAGGCGTCGAAGTGGCCGTCGGCGCGCTGCACCTCGACCGCCGGGGTGTCGAGCGCGCCGGCCGGCACGCCCTTGAGGTATTGCAGCCACCACCGGTGCGTCGCGCGCAGGTAGTCGGCGGCGAACGTGTGCGGCAGCACGTGCCCGTCACGCGTCGCGTCGAGCGAGCTCGGTGTCGCCGGATCGACGTGGTCGCCGTCGATCAGCCACAGCTTCTTCGGCGTGTGCGCCGGCAGCGCTTGCCACAACTGCCCGACGTCGTCGGTCTTCACGTTGAAGTCGAAAAGCCCGTGGATCAAGAAGAAAGCCGCTCGCGTCTTCGCCGCGTCCTTCACGAAGTCGCGCGGCGCCCAGAACGACGAGTTCGCGTCGGTGTACGTCGGCGCGTAGCCCGCGTCGACCGTCGCGACGTCGGCCGCGACACAGCCACGGCGGATCGCGGTGTCCGGCACGAACAACGGATCGCCGCCGTAGGAGTTCGCGACGTCGGTCGCCTGGTACTCCGCGGTGAACGCGTACGGCGTCGTCGCCTGACCCTGGAACGGCACGCCGTTCGCGAAGCTGTAGTCGTACCAGCGGTCGATCGCGCGGATCGGGATGACCGCCGCGACCGCGTTCTTGTGCCGGCCGCTGATCGGCTGCTCGACCGCGGCGCCGACGGCGAGGGTGCCGTCGTACGAGCCGCCCGTCAGCCCGACCTTGCCGTTGCTCCAACTCTGATCCGCGACCCAGTCGACCGAGTCGACCGCGTCGTAGGCCTCGTCGCGCGAGCCGTACTCTTCGCAACCGCTGGAGTTGCGGGTGCCGCGCAGGTCGACGAGCGCGACGGCATATCCGCGCGGCACGTAGTACTCGTCGTACCACTCCGGGAACGGCACGGCGGGCGAGCAGGGCGGGCTCACGTTGCCGCCGGGCGCGTCCGAGTAGGCCGTCTTGCACTCGTTGCGCCAGCCGCGGCCCAGAGTGTTGAAGTACGGCGAGACGTCCATGATGGTCGGGACTCGCACGCCTTTCGCGACCCGCGGGCGGATGAGGTCGACCCAGAGTTTGGTCACGCCGTCCCGGCTCGGCACCTGGACGTGCTGCACGATCGCGTCCTTGAGCGAGTAGCGCGGCGGGTCGATGCGGTCGGGGTCGACCAGGTGCCGACCGGTCTGCGACGCGGTGCCCGGGTGGCGGCTGCGCGACGTCGCGGCACCCGTCGCGGGGCCGGGCGTGGAGTGAGCTTGATGGCTGGCCAGCGCCGGCATGGTGCTGGCGGCAACGGCCAGCGCGACGGCGGCGGTCAGCGTACGGCGCACCCGCCGTAGCTTCGCCGCCGCCCTACGTCAGTCCTTCGGTCGCGACCGGGCCGAATATCTGGACCCGGCTCCGTAAGCGGCGCCGGTCAAGCGAAGTAGTCGAGGTACCTGGCAGACGAGCTTGGAGGAGCCATGCACGTTCTTGTCCGCGCGATCCCGGTCGCCGTATGTGGGCTGCTGGTGTTGCCCGCGAGCCCGGTGGCGGCGTCGACCGCATCCACCGCGGATTGTGCCGGCACCAACCGGGTCACGTTCTCGCCGCCGCTCACGACGGTCGCCAGAACCGGCACCTTCGCGGTCACCTGGATGATGGACTGCGTCGACTCGATCGGCGGGGTATCCGTCAGTACGGGCTCGGCGTCCTACGGATACAGCGGGAGCTGCGCGGTTGCGCAGATATCGAACGGCGCGACGGTCGTCGGCGGGACGCACTACGTTTCGGCGAACAAGACCGGGACGCTGGTCCCGGACAGCGGCAACCCATGCAACTTCGCGACCGGCGTGTTCGTCGGCGACGAGGTTCGAAGCCCCTGATCAGCGACCCGAGGTCGAGTCGTCTGAACCGGAGCCGGACCCCGACCCGCCGCCGGACCCGCTTCCGGACCCCGAGTTGTCGCCGGCGGTCGGGCTGACCGTCGGGCTCGGGCTGCTCCCGGAGTCGGACCCGCCGCCGGAGCTGCCGGAGCCGCTCGAGTCGCCCGAGCCGCTCGAGCTTCCGGAGCTGTCCGAGCCGCCACTCGTCCCGGAGCCGCTGCCGTCGTCCGAGCCGGAGCCGGACGTCGAGCCGGACCCGGAATCCGAGCCAGACGTAGAGCCGGACCCTGAGCCGGAGTCGTCCGAGCCGCTGCCGTCGTCGCTCGACGTACCGCCATTGCGGTCGTCGGTCGAGCCGCTGCCGTCGCCGCCGTTGTCGTCGCGGGCGTCGTGGCCGGGGGAGTCGTCCGCGCCCGGCGTGACGCTCGGGCTGGGCGTGGCGGTGACCAGTCCGCGCGGGTCGTGCCGGGGCAGGTCGCGGCCGTGGCCCGACGAGCCGTGCGACAGCTCCACCGCTGTGGCCGCGCCGCCGACACCGGCGACCGCGACCCCGGCGGCGAGGGTGAGCTTCGCGACCAGACCGAGCCCGGCAATCCGGCCGCCGATGGCCCGGACCCGGCCGATCGGTCCAATCCGGGCGGGCATGCCGTCGGCGAGCAGCAGCGCGAGGTCGCGGCTCGGCAGCGGGGGGCGGTCCGGCACGAGGTGGCGCAACTGCTGCGCGGCAGCCGCGAGCAGCTCCTCGTCCGACCTGGTCATGTCCAAGAAATCGTCCGGGCCGGTCATAGGGATACGGCCTGGTCGAGGATTCTGCGCAGCGTCGCGAGCGCGCGGTGCTGCAACGCCTTCACCGCGCCGACGCGCTTGCCGAGGGCGGTCGCCGTCTGTTCGAGGCTGAGGTCGCCGACCACCCGGAGCAACAGCACCTCGCGCTGGTCCTCGGACAGCTGGGACAGCAGCGCATGGACGCGCTGCGTGTGCAGTGCGTCGAGCGCCTCGTCCTCCGCGCTTCCGGTGAGCCGCCCGTCCGCCGCGGCGTCGTACGAGATCGTCGGCCCGCGGCGCGACCGGCGGCGCAGGTCGTCGACGAGGCGGTGGTGCGCGACGGTGAACACGAACGCTCGCAGGTCGCCCTCGTCGCCGCGGAACGACCGCAGTTTTTCAAAGACCGCAACGAAGACGTCGCTGGTGAGGTCGTCCGGTTCGGCGGCGCCGCGGCCGCGAAGGTAGCCGGTCACCGCGGGCGCGTACCGCTGCCAGATCTCGGTGAGCGCCCACGCCTCGCCCTGCCGAGCCGCGCCGACGAGTGCGGACGCCGGCCCCGTTTCCATGCCCATTAGGTACGGCGTCAGCGCGCGGCGGGTTCAGTGCCACTATCTGCGCATGGACATCTTGCGCACTCCGGACGCGCGCTTCGCCGACCTGCCCGGCTTCGGCTACGAGCCGAGTTATGTGGAGGTTCCTACCGGCGACGGCAGCGGATCGTTACGGGTCGGATACGTCGCCGCGGGCCCCGCCGCCGGGCCGGTCGTCGTCTGCCTGCACGGCGAGCCGACGTGGAGCTACCTCTACCGCAAGGTCATCGCGGTGCTCGCCGACGCCGGCTGCCGGGTCGTCGCGCCGGACCTCGTCGGCTTCGGCCGCTCGGACAAACCGGCCGAGGTCGCCGATCACTCCTACGCGCGGCATGTCGAGTGGATGCGGGCCGCGCTGTTCGACGTGCTTGACCTGCGCGACGTCACGCTGCTCGGGCAGGACTGGGGCGGCCTCATCGGGTTGCGGTTGCTGGCCGAGAACCCGGACCGCTTCGCCGGCGCCGTCGCCGCCAACACCGGGCTGCCCGACGGGCGGCACGAGATGCCGGAGATCTGGCACCAGTTCCGGGCCGCCGTCGCGGCCGCGCCGGTCCTCGACATCGGGCGGTTCGTCGCGTCGGGCTGCCAGGTGCGGCTCGACCCGGCGGTCGTCGCGGCGTACGACGCGCCGTTCCCCGACGAGACCTACAAGGCCGGGCCGCGGGCGATGCCGCAGCTCGTCCCGATCACGCCGGCCGATCCGGGGGCGGTGGCTAACCAGCGGGCGTGGGAAGTGCTCACGACCTTGACGACGCCGTTCCTGTGCGCGTTCAGCGACGGCGACCCGATCACCGGCCCGATGGCCGAGATCCTGCCCAAGCTGATCCCGGGTGCGGACGGCCGGCCGCACACGACGATCCGCGGCGCCGGGCACTTTCTCCAGGAAGACCAGGGCGAAGAGCTCGGTCGCGTGGTCGCCGACTTCGTCCTCGCCCAGCCCGCCGGCGGCTGACGGTCACCCTCGACGCGGACGGCGGGGGAGGAGCGGGCGCCAGGAGCGGGCGCGAGCGCAACCGGTCCATACGCCGACGCCGTAGGCGAGGTCGTCGACGAATCGCGGTCGCGCGAGGGTGGCGGCCAGCGCGACGGCGGCCGTCCGGTCGCGGCGCTGCCAGGCTCGGATGGCCAACAAGGCCAGTGTCGGGCTCCAGACCTGGGTGAGCCAGCGCGCCGCGAAGCCGGTGGCCGCCACCGTGGCGCGGGCCGCGATCGCGGCCGAGTCGCGGGCGGGTACGCCGGCCGCGTGCATCCGCCGGGCCGGCCGGGCCGCGGACGCCGCGAGCAACCCGAGCGCGAGCCGCCGCCGGCCGAGCCCGGCGAGCAGCACCGCGGCGACCGGTGCGAGCGGCGGCGAGAGCGGCGCCGGCGGGTGCCGGCGAGCCAGCGGCCCGGCCGACGTGCCGTAGCGGCGGCTGCGATCCAACCGGGCCGCCCGGGTCGGCGGTTCGCGGTGCCGCGCGGTGAACTCCGGCTCGTACCGGATCGTCCAGCCGGCCGCGACGAGGCGCCAGACCAGGTCGACGTCCTCGCCGATGCGGAGCCCTTCGTCGAAGCCGCCGATCGCCTCGACAGCCGCCCGCCGGACGACGAGAACCGTCGAGGGCAGGTACGACGTCCGCCCGCCGGGCCGCACGACGCCGGCTCGCCGGCCGAGGTCGAGCCGGGACCCGGCCGGAAGGATCCGCGGCGCCACCGCCGCGAGCGCCGGGTCGTCATCGAGCATCCTCGCCAGCGCACTGATGGTCTCGGCGGAGACCTCGACGTCGCTGTCGACGAACGCGACGATCGGCGCGGCGGTCGCGCGCAGCCCGGCGTTGCGGGCCGCGGCCGGACCGGCGTTGACCGGCAGCCGCACCGCCGCGCCCGCGATCGCGTCCGGCGAACCGTCGTCGACCACGACCGCCCCGGGCAGCGCGGCGAGCGGGCGTTCGCCGTACGCCGGTACGACGACGTCGACGGTGCTGCTCGGCGCGGCCGCCGGCAACACCGGATGTGCCAGGCCCGCGTCGAGCAACCGGCGCGCGAGCGCCGCGTCGACGTCGTCGGCGACCCGGCCGCCGGCGAGCAGCGCCCGGGCCCGCGACGCGCCGCGGTCTGTCAACCGCAATGCGCGCCGCGGCGATCCGCCGAGCAGCAACCGGCCGCCGTCGTACGACGTCGTGTCCTGGTCGGCGACGATCATCAACCGGGCAGCCCGCGGCAGATCTCCAGCACGGCCAGCGCAAGCCCGACGCCGGCCCGGCCGAGTTCGTCGCCGTAGGCGTTGACGATCTGGTTCTCCCGGCTGTGCTCGATGCGCGGTCCGCCGGCTTCGCGGCGCAACCGTTGCACCTGGTGGGAAATCTCGCGTCGCGCGACGACGAGAGCGCGGAGGTCGGCGTCGATCGCGTCGAGCCGCGCGCGGCCTTCGGCGACCGACGAGACGTCGGTGAGGGTCGCGGTCATCGGACAGCTCCTGGTGGCGTGGCTCCCGGAGCGCTTCGCCCCGGCGAACCGGGGCGGATGTGGGCGGGCGTCAGCAGCCGAGCCCGGACCGAACCCCGGTCTGGGCAAAAAAGAAGCGGCGGCTGCGAAGCACGGGTCGACGCTAACACCTTCAGTAACCGGCCGCGGCACCAATGAGCGAACGCGGGTCGGCCGCGCCTTCCAGGCCGTCGCCGACAACCCGGATCGCGTGCGCGTGCCCCATGTTGTAGCCGTGCGGAGGGTGCCGTACGACGTCGTGCCCGCGCCCGGTCAGCCCGGCGTCCCACGCGTCCGGCGCCGCCGCTTCGACGTGCACCTGCACCGGCCCGCGCGCGTCCCACGTGTCGAAGCCGTTGCCCGCCGGCGGCCGGCCGGAGAGCACCCAGCGCGGCGCCGTGATCGCGCTGCCGACGGGCTCGCCGCCGGCGAGCAGCCGGGCCAGCAGTTGCAGCACGACCTGCGGCTGCGCGTCGCCGCCCATCGTGCCGAGGACCATCTCGAGCCGGCCGGTCGCGTCGGTGACGAGTGCCGGCGACAACGTGTGCGGGGGCCGCCGGCCCGGACCCAGCTCGGCCGGGTGCCCGGGTCGCAACGAGAAGCCGATGCCGCGGTTCTGCAGGAAGATGCCGGTCGACGGCTCGACGATGCGAGCGCCGAACCCCGCGGCGTTGGACTGGATCAGCGACACACCCATGCGGTCGGCGTCGACCGCGCACAGGTAGATCGTCCCGCCGCCGGCGTAGGTCTCCGGCGGCAGCGCGGCGGCCCAGTCGGCCGCGATCATCGCCCGCCGCGGCGCGAGCCGATCCGGCGCGATCAACGCGGTGCCGTCCGCGTGCTCGTGCAGCACGTCGACCCGGTCGTACGACGCGACCCGCGCGGCCTCGACCGTGAGGTGCGCCCACAGCGGATCGCCCGCGTCTGCGGGCAGCGGCAGGCCGCCGGCGATCCAGGCGGCGGCGAGGGACAGGTAGCCCTGCGAGTTGGGCGGCACCGTCCAGATCCGCGCGCCCCAGGCGTCGATCGACAGCGGCTCGACCCACTCCGCCTGCCCGGTCGCGAGGTCGGCCTCGTCGTACTCGCCGGCGGCTCCGGTACGGCGGCCGAGCGCGCGCAGGCCGGTGCCGAACTCGCCGCCGTAGAACGCCTCGCGGCCGTCGGTGCCGATGGCCTGCAGCGTTCGCGCGATGCCGGGCCGGCGGACGACGGCGCCGGGATGGGTCGCGGCGCGGAAATCCTCGGCACCCGGCAGGTCGGCGACCGACGGCGCGGCGCGGGCGAGCAGCGGCGACGCGGGGAAGCCGTCGCGGGCCAGCTCGACCGCGGGCGCGAGCACGTCGGCGAGCGGCAGCCGGCCGAGCCGCCCGGAGAGCGCGATCCAGCCGTCGACGCAGCCGGGGACCGGTACGGCGGCGATGTCGCCCCACATCGGCACCTCGCGGTGGCCGGCGGCGCGCAGCCGGTCCGGGTCGGCGCCGGAGCCGGCGCGGCCGCTCGCGTTGAGGGCCAGGGGGACCGGCGCCCCCGGGCTGCTGACCAGCGCGAACAGGTCGCCGCCGAGGCCGCACATGTGCTGCGTGGTCACGGCGAGCACGGCGTTGGTGGCGATCGCGGCGTCGACGGCGTTGCCGCCGGCCCGCAGCATCGCGACGCCGGCCTCGGCGGCGAGCGCGTCGACCGCGCAGACGATGCCGGATGTGGCGGACGTCACGTTGCCAGACCCCGGTATTCGTCGTTCACTGATGTGACATCACTTGGTGTCACGTTCCTAGTCGCGGGCTCGGGGTACTCCAGGTCTGGTACCCCTGTTCCCGGCAGTTCCCGGAGGTTCCCCGGATGACGCCGTACTCGATCGTCGCCGCCGGCTTCGCCCCTGCTCGCGGGTTCCCGCCGAGCCAGGTGATCCCGGCGACCATCGTCGCCGTACTGCTCACCGCCTCGGTCGCGCTCGCCGCGGTCCGCTACCGGCAGGGCCGGTTCGCCGCGCTCGACCGCGCCGCGGCGCGGGCCGAACGGTTCAGCGGGCTGCCGCGCTGGGCGGCGCTGCCGATCGCGATGACGACGGTCAGCCTGGTCGTCGCGGTGTTCGGCTTCTACTGGGACGTGGCCTGGCACATCGACAAGGGCCGCGACGACGGGCCCTTCTCCACGCCGGCGCACTACCCCATCATCATCGGCCTGCTCGGCATCGCGATCGCCGGTATCGCGTCGCTCACCCTCGACACCGACGACCACCCGCACGGGGTGCGGTTGCCGAAGCTGGGCCGGGTCAGCGTCGGCGGCACGCTGCTGACATTGTGCGGCCTGGTCGCGCTCGCCGGGTTCCCGCTCGACGACGTGTGGCACACCCTGTTCGGCCAGGACGTCACGCTGTGGGGCCCGACGCACATCCAGATGATCGGCGGCGCGTCACTCGCGACCATCGCCGCCTGGATCCTGCGCGAGGAGGGCACCCGCCGGGCGCCCGAGCTGCACCGCAACGCGCTCGACCGGCCCGGCCTCGGCGGCCGGCTCACCCGCTACGCCGACATCGCCGTGGGCGGCGCGGTGCTGATCGGGCTGTCGACGTTGCAGGGCGAGTTCGACTTCGGGGTGCCGCAGTTCCGCGCGGTCTACCACCCGCTGCTCATCATGCTCGCGGCCGGGATCGCGCTGGTCGCGGCGCGGGTCCGCACCGGCCGTGGCGGCGCGCTCGCCGCCGCCGTCGTGTTCATCGCGATCCGCGGCTCGCTGACGTTGCTCATCGGCCCGGGGCTCGGCCGCACGACGCTGCACTTCCCGCTCTACCTCGCCGAGGCGGCGCTCGTCGAGCTGGTCGCGCTGGTCGTGTCCACCCGCCGGCAGATCCTGTTCGGCGCCGTCTCCGGTCTCCTCATCGGGACCGTCGGGTTGGCCGCGGAGTGGGGCTGGAGCCAGGTCTGGATGCCGCTGCCGTGGCGGTCGTCGATGTGGCCCCTCGGCGCCGTGCTCGGGTTCGTCGCGGCCGTCTGCGGCGGCCTGCTCGGCGGCGCGATGGGCCGGGCCCTGCTGCCGCCGGGCGCGGCGCGGCAGCGCAGCCCGCGGCTGGCGCTACCGCTCGCGTGGGCCGGTGCGCTCGCGGTCATCGCGATCGCGATGCCGATGAGCGCGCACAACTACAAGGCGACGGTGACGTTGCGCGACGTGGCCTCCGGTCCGGAGCGCAGTGTCGTCGCGACGGTGAAGCTCGACCCGCCCGAGGCGGCCGACAACGCGACGTGGTTCGACCTCACGTCGTGGCAGGGCGGCAACGGGATGTTCCAGAGCTCGATCGTCGGCCAGTGGGTGGTCCCGCTGCACAAGGTCGCACCCGGTGTCTACGAGTCGTCGACGCCGGTGCCGGTCTACGGCAAGTGGAAGACGTTGCTGCGGCTCGCGACCGTGAACAGCCTGCAGGCGGTGCCGGTCTACATGCCGGCCGACCCGGCGATCCCCGCGAAGGGCGTGCCGGCGACGCCGACGTTCACCCGGACGTTCGTGCCCGACAAGCAGGTGCTGCAGCGCGAGGCCGTCGGCGGTTCGGTGAACCTGCAGCGGGCGGCGTACGCGCTGCTCGGGTTGATCGGCCTGGTGTGGATCGCGGGCATCGCGTTCGGGCTGCGGCGGCTCGACCGCTCAGCGGCGAACGAGCTCCGAGACCCGCCGAACAACGCCTACGGCGTCAAGACCGGCCGGCGCCTTCGAAGCGGAACGGCTTCGGCGGCGGTTTGAGGTCGGCTCGTGGGCAGCTCGCCAGCGTCAGCGCGCCGTACTGCAGCGCGTCGTCGCAGAGCTTCTCGACGGTCCAGCCGGCCTCGCTGCCGGCCCGGGTCACCGTGACCCGGAAGATGGTGATCTCGTAACGGGTCGGGACGCCGTACGCGACCTGGATGCTGCCGAGCAGTTGCGCGCTGCCGTCCTGGTCGTGTGCCCCCGTCCACGACGAGTCGAAGCGCCGCCAGACCGCGGGCTCGGTGTCCCAGACACCGCCGAGGCGTACGTCCCGTAACGCGAGTTGCATGAGGACGGCGCGAGCCGCCTCTTCCGGCAGTACGGCGGCAGGGCGGATGACCTCCGTGATGACGCCTTCGTCCTGAGCCTCGGAGACCAGGGACTCCCACGCGTCCAACGGATTCCTCCCTTTCGATTGACCACTCGGAGTGTCGGCCAACATGGGTGACCCCTCCATAGTCATTTCGGGCCATGGCGGCATGCTGGCGTCCATGACTGGTGAGCGGTCTGGGCCGTTACGAGAACTACGCGTCGTCGAAATGGCCGGCATCGGGCCGGCGCCGTACGCCGCGATGTTGCTCGCCGACATGGGTGCCGACGTGATCCGCGTCGACCGGCCGGGTGGTGCCGCCGATCCCGCGAGCGCGGCGCGCGACGTCGTCAACCGCGGCAAGCGGTCGATCGCGGTGGATCTCAAGAGCGAGGACGGCGTCGCGACGGTGCGCCGGTTGCTCGCCGGCGCGGACGTCGTCGTCGAAGGGTTCCGCCCCGGCGTGATGGAACGCCTCGGGCTCGGCCCGGACGAATGCCTCGAGCTGAACCCGCGACTCGTCTACGCCCGGATGACCGGCTTCGGGCAGACCGGGCCGCTGGCGACCGTCGCCGGCCACGACATCGGCTACATCGCGCTGACCGGGGCGTTGTGGGCGACCGGGCGGCCGGACGAGCGGCCGGTGCCGGCGCTGAACCTCGTCGGCGATTACGGCGGCGGCTCGATGTTCTGCGTGTTCGGCATCCTGGCCGCGCTGTTCGAGCGCGCGACGAGCGGCCGCGGGCAGGTCGTCGACGCGGCGATGGTCGACGGCGTCGCCTCGCTGACGACGATGTTCACCGCGTTGCGCGCGATGGGCGTCTGGCAGGACGAGCGCGGCGTCAACCTGCTCGACACCGGTGCGCCGTTCTACGAGGTCTACGAATGCGCCGACGGCAAGTTCCTGGCGGTCGGCCCGCTGGAGCCGCAGTTCTACGCCGAGCTGGTCCGGCGCACTGGCTTCCGCTCGGGTCTGGACGACGCGGAACGCTTCGGTCAGGGATCGCCGGCGACGTGGGCCGCGGACAAGACCGAATGGGCGGCGCTGTTCGCGACGAAGACTCGCGACGAGTGGGCCGCGCTGCTGGCCGACAGCGATGCGTGCGTGCAACCGGTACTCGACTGGAACGAGGCGCGGGCACATCCGCATCTGGTCGCGCGCTCGACGTTCGTCGACGTCGACGGCATCTCGCAGCCGGCGCCGGCGCCGCGGTTCAGCCGCACCCCCGGCGCGATCCGCGGCCCCGCGCCGTACGCCGGCCAGCACACGGCTGAGGTGTTAGCCGAGCACGGTGTGGGTTGACGCGTCGTTGACGTGGCGGCGTCGGGAGAACGCGGACAGTTCGATGCGCAAGCCGGTGTGCTCGCCGACGTACTCCGACGTGTCTGGCGAGTCGATCAGTTGCGCCATCAGCCGGCCGACGGCGGGCGCGTTCTTGAACTGGTTGCCGCTGGTGCCGATCGCGACATAACAACCGTCGAGCGCGGTGCGGTCGTAGATCGGGGTCCAGTCGTCGGCGACGTCGTACACGCCGACGATCCCGTTGGGTCGGTTCGGTACGGCGAGGGCGGGAAGCCGCCGGGCCGCGCGGGTGACCTGCGCGGCGAACACGTCGGACGTCGGGTCGGAGCCCGCGTCGTCCGGATTTTCCAGCCATTGCAACGGATCGCAGGCCGGCTCGGTCCCCCCGACGAGCAGCCCGCCGCCGGGCGTCGGCCGGGTGTAGATGCCGAGATCGAGGTCGGCGACGACCGGTACATCGGCGCCGTGACGGACGTGGTGGACCTCCTGCCGCAGCGGCCGGACACCGACGGTGAAGTCGCCGTCGATGCCCGCGAGCTTGTTGAACGCACCCGACCATGGCCCGGCTGCGTTGACGACGACCGGCGTGTCGAGCCGGTCGACGCCGTCCAGCTCGACGCCGGTGACCCGATCGTCCGTGCGATGGATCGCGGTGACCTCGCGATGGGTCAGTAGTCGGGCGCCGTGCCGTTGCGCGGCCGCCATGAGGTTCGCGGCGGCGAGCCGCGGGTCGTCGACGTACCCGGCGTCGGGAGTGAAGAATGCGCCGAGCCGGCCATGCGCCGGGTCCCAGAACCCGTCGTCGGCGAGCCGCCGCGGCGGCCAGTAGCGGCCGGCGTCGATGCCCGGGACGCGGCGCATCAGCTCGTCCGGCGACCACACTTCGTAAGGGATGCTGGCGCGGTCGAACAACGCGAGCGTCGGTTCCTTCGGTGCGACGTCGACGTCGAGCATGACCAGGCCGGTACGGCGAAAGCCGGCGAGCGGTTCGCCGGCCGCGGCGCCGACATGCTCGGGCCATTGTTCCCAGCAGTGCTTGGCTTCCCAGGACAGCGCGACGCCCGCCCACGTCGAGTAGTTGAAGCGGACGATCGCGCTCGACGCGCTGGTCGATCCGTGCCCCGGCCCGCCGAGCCGGTCGACGACGACGACCTCGCGCCCGGTGCGCGCCAGCTCGTAGGCGATGGCCGAACCGATGACACCGGCGCCGACGACGACGGCGCCGGCCCCGGTGACAGGAGTCATCCGCGGTACTCGGCGACCAGCAGCGCGACGTCGTCGCCGAGCTCCGGGCCGACGGCGGCGTGCAACGCCGCGAGCAGTGCGTCGAGAACGTCACCGAGCTCGCCGGTGCGCAACGGATCGATCAGGGGCACGACATCCACGAACTCGCCGCTGGCGTCGCGCGCCTCGATGGCGCCGTCGGTGTAGAGGAGCAACCGGTCGCCGGGGCGCAGCTGCCCGCCGGTGAGCTGCGGAGCGGCGCCGAGGCCGAGCGGCAACGTGGCCGCCGTTTCGATCCGGGTCACGGTGTCGCCGGCGGCGAGCAACGCGGCCGGGTGCCCGCACGACGCGATCGAGAACGAGCCGTCGTCACGGATCTCGGCGAGCAGCGCGGTCACGAACTCCTCGTCGTCGGCGAGGTAGGGCCGCAGCCGCCGGTCCAGCTGTACGGCGACCTCCGCGAGGTCGTCGATGTCGGCGGCGGTCGCGCGGAACTCGCCGAGCACGACGGTCGCGGTGCGCACCGCGGCGAGCCCCTTGCCGCGCACGTCGCCGATCAGCAGCCGCACCCCGCCGGGGCGCGCGACGACTTCGTACAGGTCGCCGCCGATCCGGGCTTCGGCGGCGGCGCTGACGTAGCGCGCGGCGAGCGCGACCGGTCCGATCTGCTCCGGCGGCGGCGCGAGGATCGCGAGCTGCGCGGCTTCCGCGATGCGGGTCACCTCGGCCAGCCGCCCGGACTGCTCGCGGAACGCGTGCGCCGTCTCGACCGCGAGCGCCGACCGGCGCGCGAGGTCCTCGATGAACAGGATGTCGCTGTCGGAGTAGCGCCGGCCGGACTCCGCGGCGATCAGCGTGACCGCGCCGAACGTGCCCATCCGCCCGGTGAGCGGTACGACGAGTGCGCTCGACATGCCGAGTGCACGCAGCAACTCCAGGTGCTCGTCGTCGACGGCCGCGGCGGCGAGCAGCTCGTCGGAGATCTCGGCGTACAGCTCGCTGCGCCCGGTGCGGATGACGTTGGGCGCGCCGGTCGGCGCGTTCATGTCGGTCGGGTAGCGGCCGGACATCCTCTCGGCCCACTGCACCTTGGCGGGATCGTGATGCGCGACCGCGACGTTCGTCAGCTCGGCGCCCTCCATGACCTGGATGACGCACCAGTCGGCGAACCTCGGGACGATCAGCCGGGCGACCGCGGTCAACGTCTCGCGGTAGTCGAGCGACTCGGACAGCACCACCGACGCGTCCGCGACGAACGCGAGCCGTTCGTTGGCGGCGCGGGCATCGTCGAGTGCGGACGCGCGTTCGAGCGCCTGTGCCAGCGCGTCCGCGAGCGACGTGACGAAGTCGGTCTGCGAATCCTCGCCGAGCTGGCCGCCGCCGGGGAAGGTGAGGCTGAGCACGCCGAGGGTGTGGTCGCCGACGATCAGCGGCGCGACGTGCAGCGTCCGGTCGGGGCTGCCGGCGTACAGGTCAGCGAGGGCGGGGAACTGCTCGACGATCTGCGCGACGTTGCGGAGCAACAGCGGCCGGCCGGTGCGTACGACGAACCCGCCGGGCAGGTCCGCGCTGACCGGCACCTGCGCGTACTGCTCGGTGAGCCCCGCGCCGGGCCCGTGCGCGGCGACCGATTCGAGCACGTCGCCGGCGAGCAGGTAGACCCGGGCGGCGATGGCTCCGAGGTAGTCGCGTGCACTGTCGACGACGATGCCCGCGATCTCTTCGACGGTGCGCGCGGTCGTGAGGTCGGTGGTCACTTTTTGCAGCAATTGCAAGCGATCCCAGGCGTCGCGATAGACCGCGAGAACCTAGACCTCGTCGGCCAGCCGTTGCGGGAACGTGCGCAGGGCCGGCGGCTCCGCGCCGCGAGCCTGCGCGCGGAGCTGGTCGACGAGGGACTGCACGTACCACTGCCGGAAGACGCGATGCGCCGGGGGAGTGGCGAGGGTGAGCAGCCGCGCGGCGCGCGCGTAGGCGTCGGCCTCGTCGAGCGCGACGAGGTACTGCTCGCCGGCGTCGGCCGCCGACAGCGGCAGCGTCAGCACCAGCTCGGTCTGCGCGTCGCCGCGCGCGGCCGCGTCGACGGCCTGCCGTTTGATGTCGGCACGTGCGTCGGCGAAGCCGCGGGTCACCGTTTCGATGAGCTCGCCGAACCGCTCGCGCAGCGCCGGATCGCTGTGCGTGCCGTCGCCGCCGCGGGCGAGCGTGAACTCGCGGACGACGTTGTCGATGTGTGCCTTGGCCGCGAGCAGCAGGTCGGTGGGGACCGCTCCGAGCCGCACCGTGAAGCGCGGCTCGCCGTCGTCTTCTTCGTCCGGCCACGCGGCAAGGAACGCGTCGAGGTCGACCTCCGGGTTGGTGTCCGACGGCATCGCGGCGGCCGACTCCGGGGTGAGCTCGGCCCACACCGCCTTGCCGCCGCCGCGTTTCGCGTCGACGCCCCAGGCCGCCGAGAGCGCGGAGACGAGCGGCAGCCCGCGACCGGTCATGGCCTCGGTCGACTGGCGGACGGTGACCGGCATCTTGCGGCCGGCGTCCTCGACCTCGACCCGGATCCGGTCGTCGAGGTGCCGCACCCGCATCGTCACCGGTCGCTCGCCGTGCAGGATCGCGTTGGTCAGCAGCTCGGTGACGATCAACGCGGCGTCGTCGACCAGAGCCTCCGGCTGGCCGGTGAGCGCGTTGATCGCGAACCGGCGGGCGCGCGGGACCGCATCGGGCTCGGACCCCAGCTGCAGCTCGGCCAGCGTCTGCACCCACGACCCCCCGCACCGATCGGACATCAGGTGACGGAAATTATGCCGCCTGATCCGCCGGGCGAGCCGCTAGGCCGTGGCGAGCCGCCGGGACCGCGCCCGGCCGACCGCGATCCCGCCGGCCGCGAGCGCGGTCAACCCGGCCGCCCCGACGAACAGCGCGGATGACGGATCGGGCCGGTGCCGGCTCATCGCCAGCTCGACCGTGTCCTGTGCCCGGACCCCGTCGAGGTAGGCGAGGGCGAGCTGCGCCTGCTGCTGCTCCTGCTCGGCGAGCGCGCCGTTCGCGTTCACGTTCGGGTTCGGGTTCGGATTGGGGTTCGGGTTCGGGTTGACGTTCGGAGCTGGCTCGCCCGGCCCCGGCGGTCCCGCCGCTCCGATCCCGCGCACCGGCGCCGCGAACAGCGGTACGGCCGGCGGCGGCGCGGCGTGGACGCCGAGGCAGGTGAGGGACACCCCGCCGGTGGCGACGGTGCGATCGGCGACGGACGCGGCCAGCCCCACCGGCATCGTGCGGCTCTTCGCCGCGACCGGGCAGGCGAGGTGGAGCGTGTAGCCGAGCTCGTTGTCCGCCTTGACGTTCACCGCGGGGTACGCCGGTGTCCGCACGGTCGCGACCGACCCGCCGCGGGTGACCCGCAGGGCGACGGCTTGGTAGTCCGGGAGCGCCTCCGCCAACCCGACCACGGCTCCGGTCAGCGACACGGCTCCGCCGGTGCCGTCCCCGACGCCGACACCGTCGACGCTCACCCCGACGCCGGTGCCGCTCGTCGCATTGCCGATCGGGCAGACCAGCGGCTTGCCCGCGCGCACGTCGATCGTGCCGTCGCCGTTGCAGTCGACGCCGCCGTCCGGTGCGAACGTGGCGGTGCCGGTCGCGACCTTGGTGAGATCACCCGTCGCGGCACCGGACGCGGCGAGGCCTACCTGGTGCACGCCGTGCGCCCGCATCGCGGCGACGGTCTGCGGCATCGTGGGACCCGGATAGGCGAGGGTGGCGCCGGAGCTGTTCTGGTACCGCTCGCCGCCCTCGTGCAACGGCGAGTCCGTCGCCATGACGGCAAGTCGGAGGGCGTCGGATCGGTAGCCCGCCTGATGGCCCGGTACGACGAAAGTGTGCCCGCGCACCGCGTCGCCCGCTCCGGTCGTCGATTGGAACAGCGCGGTCAGGCCGGACTCCGGACCGTCGCCACCGCCCGTCGCCGACAGCCGCCCGATCGCGGCCTGCAAAACCGGATCCGTGATCCGCACCCGCGCGTCGAGCTGGTAGGGGTAGTCGCCGGGACTGCCGCCGCCGTACGGATCGGGATAGTCCTTGAAGTCGCCGAGACCGATCTCGACGTCGAGACCGCTGACGTTGAGCGCGTTGGCAATCGCCACCAGGTCTTGCCGGAGCCCGTCGATGACGCCGCCCATGCTGCCGGTCGTGTCGACGAGGAACATCACGTCGAGCGGGGTCGGCACCCGCGGCAGCAACAACTGGTACGGCACGTCGACGCTCGCTCCCGGCCGCAACGTGAACGACCGCGACCCGGGCAGCAGCGCCGCCGGGAACTGATGGACGTCGGCACCGGGCAGCAACCGCACCGGGCGCAGCGACGGGACCGGCACCGGCTTGTACGTCAACGACGAGAACGTCGCGCGCACGACCTTCTGCGCGGACAGCGCGGTCAGGTCGAAGCCGGTGCTCGTCGGCGCGGACAATCCCATCTGGCTGACCGGGCCGGTCGTCGGCGTGACGGCCAGCGGCGCGCGCCGGGCCGGCTCGAGGAAGACCTGCGACTCACCCGACACGGCGAGCAGATCCTGCAACGGCCCGTACGCGACGTCGTCGGCGACGACGACGACCGGTCGCGTGACCCATCGCGGTGCGTTGCCGTCGTACGGGTTGGCGATGTCGACGTCGGGCGAGTCGGTGTGCGCGGCCGCGACGCGGACGCCACCGCCGCCGACGGCGAGCGCGAGGGTCAGCGCTTTGCCGGGCGTCCGGACGTCGGTGAAGCTCGCGCCACCGTCCTCGCTGACCTGCACCACGCCGCCGGCGAGCCCGAACACCTCGGTGTCGTGGGTCGGCCCGGCGATCAACGCAGTGCCGTCGTACGCCGATCCGAACGGCGTCCGCATCGTCCACTTCACGCCGCCGTCGGTGCTGGCGTAGACCGCGCGGCTGACGTCGGTCCCGGCCACCGGAGTCGCGACGATCGCGTAGCTCGTCAACGGGAGGTCGGCGGTCGCGGTCACCGTGACGACGTTGCCCACCGGCGGCAGGCCGGCCTGCGAGTCGGCGTACGACCACGTCGTGCCGCTGTTGCCGCTGGTCGCCACGACGGGTTGCGAGACGCCGGCGACCGACGCGTCGAGGCCGACGTAGAGGTAGCGCGAGGAGTTCGCCGAGCTCGGCGCCGCGAGCGAGGTGATCGTCGCGCTCTGCGGGAGGACCGGCAGCGCCGCGCGGGCCGCGGCGGTCGCCTCGAAGATCGCGCGCCACGTGCAGCCGCCGTCCTGCGATCGCATGATCTCGACGCCGTTGCTCGCGTAGATCGTGTCCGGCTGGAACGCCGGCGAGGCGACCAGCGCGACGCCGGGCGAGCCCTTGCCGAAGTGCGGTGCGATCGCGAGCCACCCGATGCCGCCCGAGCTGATGGTCGCGCCGGAGCAGCCGGAGGGGGAGGTGGCACCGCCCGCCGCGACGGACACTGCCGGGGCGGTCAGCAGTACGGCGGCAATCGTCCAGCGCACCGTCGTACGGCGGTGGAGCCCGCGGCGCTGGATTGGCAGCACGCTCTGTCGTACGCGCGACTCTCGCGGCCGTCACGGATCTTGGGGTGAGTGACGGGACTTGAACCCGCGACACCCGGGACCACAACCCGGTGCTCTACCAACTGAGCTACACCCACCAAGGCGGCCGGAGCCGCGTCCCGCAAGTCTAGCCGGGGCGGGGGCTCTCTCAGTCCTGGATAACGGAGCCCGGCGCGGGCGGTACGACTTGCGCGGCGGCGGCTTTCGCCGCGTCGCTGTCCGGACCCGGCGGCGGCACGAAGACGGTCGACCGGTAGTAGCGCAGTTCGTTGATGCTGTCGACGATGTCGGCCAGCGCCCGGTGCCCGCCCAGCTTCGGCGGCGAGTTGAAGTAGACCCGCGGGTACCAGCGCCGGCTCAGTTCCTTGATGCTCGACACGTCGACCATGCGGTAGTGCAAGTGGTCGTCGAGCTGCGGCAGGTAGCGGGCGATGAAGGAGCGATCGGTCGCGATCGAGTTGCCGCACAGCGGCGCCTTCCGCCGCTCCGGCACGAAGCGCCGTACGTAGTCGAGCGCAAGCTGCTCGGCCTCTTCCATCGTCGTCGTCGCGGACTCGAGCGCGACCAGCAGGCCGGACTGCGTGTGCATCTCGCGGACGATGTCGTCCATCGTCGCGAGCTTCGCCGGGTCGGTCGCGATGATGACGTCGATCCCGTCGTCGAGCAACGTGAGCTCGCTGTCGGTGACGACGACGGCGAGCTCGACCAGCACGTCGTGCGCCGGATCGAGTCCGGTCATCTCGCAGTCGATCCAGACGAGCGGTTCGGTCATTCGGTGCCAACCCCGGGCATGTCGAACAGCCTCGCATGCTCAGCGCGCTATTGCGCGCTGCCGCCCCGGGAGTTGTCAGCACCTGACGTGGCCATAGCCACACCACGCGCTGACAACTCCGCTAACGGGTCCCGCTCCTTAGACTCGACAGCCCGGCGCCCGTAGCTCAGCGGATAGAGCAGCCGCCTTCTAAGCGGTTGGCCGTAGGTTCGATCCCTACCGGGCGCGCACATGTCATCGCGGTAGGGTCCTCGCGTGTCGGACCGACCGCCGATCACCCCGGGTGAGCGCTTCACCGACATCGACGAGTGGGATGCGCACCGGATCACGCCGCCGCACATCTGGGCCACCCTCGGCTACCAGCGGCTCTCGTGGGAGCCCGGCGCGACGACGATCGCCTGGGACGCGACCGAGGACTACTGCTTCCCCTCCGCCGGCGGCCCGATCGTGCAGGGCGGGCTGGTCACGGCACTGCTCGACGCGTCGATGGGCGGCGCGTGCTGGAGCGTGCTCGACAAGGACCAGGCGTTCCTCACCGCCGACCTGCGGGTCGAGTTCCTCCGCAGCGCGCACGTCGGCCGCCTCGTCGCGAACGGCTGGGTCGTCCGCCGTACCCGCCGGGTCGTGTTCTGCGCCGCGGAGATGACGGACGAGTCCGGCGTGGTCCTCGCGAACAGCCGGTGCACGCAGGTCGTGCTGCCGGCGGCCGGCCGGGCCGGGCGCTACGAGCAGGCCACCGACGACGGCACTCCTCCGGAGGACGCACGCGGATGACCCAGGACCTCGCTTCGCTGACCGAGCAGGCCGCGCCACCGGCGACCGTCGGCCCCTATCTCGCCGCCGAGCTCGGCGACGACGCGTGGCGCGACGTGAGCATCGAGCTCATCTCGGGCGGCAAGTCGAACCTGACGTTCGTGGTGTCGTCCGCCGCCGGTGACGTCGTGCTGCGCCGGCCGCCGCTGTCGACCGTGCTGCCGACGGCGCACGACATGCGCCGCGAGCACCGGGTCATGACCGGGCTGCGCGACACCGCGGTACCGGTGCCGCGGACACTGCTGCTCTGCGCCGACGAGTCGGTCCTCGGGGCGCCGTTCTACGTGATGGAGCGGGTCGCCGGGCACATCGTCCGCGACGCGCTCCCGGCCGGTTACGCCGACGAGCCGGCGCAGCGGCGGGCGATCGCCGACGGGCTGGTCGACGTCCTCGCCGCGTTGCACGCCGTCGACCCGGCCGCGGTCGGGCTGGGCGACTACGGCAAGCCGGCCGGTTATCTCGAGCGGCAGGTCAAGCGCTGGACAACGCAGTGGGAGTTCACCCCGCACGACGAGGAGGAGTCCGCCCCCGAGCTCGACCGGCTCGCCGCCCGGCTCGCGGCCGGGATGCCCGGGCAGCCGACCGGGCCGATCGTGCACGGCGACTACCGGCTCGACAACGTGCTGCTGCACCCGACCGAGCCGGGCCGGGTCGCGGCCGTCCTCGACTGGGAGCTGTCGACGCTCGGCGACCCGCTCGCCGATGTCGGGCTCCTCTACGTCTACTGGCAGGAGGCCGGCGACGGCGCGGCGCGGCAGGACTCGATGGCGGTGCCGTCGGTGACGATGCTGCCCGGCTTCCCGACCCGGCGCGAGCTGCTCGACCGGTACGCCGCCGCGACCGGCCGGGACCTGTCGGCGCTGCCGTGGTACGTCGGATTCGGCTGCTTCAAGCTCGCGGTCGTCTGTGCCGGGGTGGCCGCCCGCGGCCGGGCCGGGGCGATGATCGGCGAGGGCTTCGTCGAGATGGCGCAGCGCATCGGCCCGCTGGTCCGGATCGGGCATGCGGCGCTGGACGGCAACTTGAGCTGAAATCGGGCTAAAGTCCCGCGCACCGGCCGCCGAAATGACAGCGATGTAATTTTCGCGTCCAGAGGAGGCCCGGCATGGCGACTTCCCCCGTCATGGCCATGCTCGCCGACGGGATCCCGCTGTCGTTGCTCTGCGACCTCGTGTCGCGTCGCGACCCGGAGTCCGCCGCGATCAACCTCGCCGAACGCCCGCCGGGCGACCCGCTGCTGCTTGACATCGCGCGGCCGGCGGCAATCGCGCGCAGGTTCGCCTAGAAGCGAACCACGGCGCGATTGGCCGGGCGCCGCCACGGCGCGTCTACGACACATGCCAACCGGAAAGAACTTAACCGCACACCCGTAACCTCCGCGAAGCTCACATGTCGGTCCGAGGTGACGGGGTAGGCGATGGCGGCCAAGCTGCGAATTGCCACTGGCGTGGCGCTGCTCGCCATATCGGCCGGCCAGCTCGGGCAAGCGGCAGCGTCGAGCGCGCCCCGGCCCGCGACGCAGTCGAGTCATCGCGACCGCGTCGAGGTCTGGCGGGTGCATCCCGGCAAGACGGCGGCCCGCGCGGCGACGCTGACCTTGCGCATCTCCTATGTCGGCAGCGGCGACCGCGGCGCGTTGATGGTCGTCGAGGACCGGCACCAGCCGGTGACGCGGTTCGACTCCGCCGGCGTCTACGGGTTCGCCTACGCCGAGCTCGGCAACGACCACGACTACCCCGAGGTCTACGACAACGGCCGCGGCGTGCACACCGCCGGATGCCCGGTCGACGAGTCCTGCCTCGGCCTGCAGGGGTCGGCGATCCCGGGGTCGCTGCAGTTCACGTTCGGCAAGGTGATCGACGGCAGCACTCGCAAGCCGTTTCGCTACGACTTCCACGACTTCTACGTCGGTGCCGTCAACGCGAGCCTCACCGTCGTACCGCAGAACGACGGCTGGACGGTGAGCCGGGCCAACAACGCCGGCATGGTGCTGATCCAGAACAGCGACACGAACGACGGTGCCGGCGCCCGCGTCGACAACTACACCGTCGAGCGGTTCGGCGGCGACATCGCGGTCAAGACGCCGGATGCGCTGTGGTCGGAGGCGTTCGCCGGCCTGCCGTGCACCACCGACATCGCGCCGGAGTACCCGGTCGATCAGGGGAGTGGCACGTTCAGCGGCTTCACCATCCCGGCCGGCCGGCCGTCGATCCCGTTGCGCTGCCGCGGCCATCACATGGACGAAGCCATGGCGAGCGGCCCGACGACGTGGCGGCTGACGGCGAGCCCACCCACCGGGCCGGGCGCGCAGGTGACGTCGATCGCGCCGACGCAGAACCTCAACCGGTTGGTCGTGCTGATCGTCTACGCGGGCAAGCCGCGGCCGACGTTGTACCTGCCGCCCAAGTGCCACCCGGTCGTCTGCTGAACCACCGCAACACCCTGTCCGGCTGAACCGTCTCGGCCGGACAGGTCCGCATCCCCCACCCCGCACGGAGAAAGGAATCCAGGTGAAACGCCGTACTCTCCTTCGAACATACCGACTAAACGCGATCATCGCTGGAGCTGCACTGGCGGCTACGGCGATCCCGCTCAACCCTGCCGCCGCCGACGTCCCGCCACCGCCGTCCGTCGTCACCGGCGTGGATGGTTCGGATCTGACCGACCTCGTCGACGTCGCGAAGCAGACGGCGTGCACGCCCGGCGGCGACAAGAGCGACTACGACGCGTGGTCCGGCGAGTTGTGGGCGAACGTCGACAACGACCCGTTGCGCCCCGAGATCCAGTACGTCTGGGAGACCTACGACGGCGACGTCCAGGGGTCCGCGCAGGCCTGGGTGCCGGACACCGGGTGCGCCAAAGACGTCAAGGTCAGCTCCCAGATCACGGACACCAGCCCGGCCCGCAACTGCGAGCCGGTCGTGCAGAGCCGCGAGTTCACCGCGTACGGCCACGTGCATTCCTACCTCGACGGGACGAAGGTGCTCGTCGGCATCAACCCGAACGCCTTCCGGCTTCCGGTCACGTATTACGGCGACGACGGCTCGACCGTCGACGCGACCGCGCGCGTGCAGGACTACGTCCCCGCCGGCAGCAGTCCCGACGACTTCTCGCCGTACTGCATCCGGTCGAGCTCGGTGGTCACCGTCGAGAGCAACGGCTACTACCTCAACAACCTCGACAAGTACGTGTGGTTCGCGTGTGAGCGGGACGAGTACCAGGTGCAGGCGCGGCCGACCGGTCCGGTCGTCGACTACATCGAGACCGTCCCGTGCTGACCCGGCGTACGGCGGCGGTCGCGGTCGCGACGGTCGTGGTCGCGACGGTCGCGGTCCAGCTCAGCCCGGTCGCCGCGTCGGCCGACGGCGTCGTCGGCTCGCTCGGGCTGCCGGACGTGGCGGCACAGGCCGGGACGTGCCGTCTCGCCACGAGCGTGCTCCGCGCCTCGGCGCTGACCGCCACGGTCGATCGGTTGCCGACCGGCGAGGTCGACTTCACCTGGCACTTGCGTGTTCATGCCGGCGTGTCGTCGGTCGACACCTGCGTGACCGGAGTGTTGGTGACGAGCCGGCTGACCGACTCGACGGCGGTGCCCAACTGCCCGCCCGTCGTGCAGAGCGATGCGGTGACGGCGTCCAGCGACGATCCGCTCTGGTATCAAAGCGGCGCCACCGACTACGAGGTCGACAACGGCCTCGACTTCCCGGTCGCGTACTTCGGCGGTGCCGGTACGGCGCAGTCGGCCGGCGACGCGGTCGTGAGCAGGGTGCAGAACAGCGACGACGCCGGTCCGGATGCCGGCTCGACATCGGTGCGCTGCGACCGCCTCCGGTCGACGGTGACCGAGTACGACACCGCCTACTACCAGAACAGCCAGCGGCAGTTCGTTCCGTTCTGCTCGCAACAGATGTCGTACGAGTTCGTGGCGACGCCGGCGGGACCGCAGCAGGTCGGCGATCCGATCGTCGAGTCGATCACCTGCTGACGGCGGCGACGGCGGCGGCGTCAGCGCAGGGCGGCGTCAGCGCAGGCCGACGCCGCCGTCGACCGTCCAGACCTGCCCGGTCGCGTACGTCGCCCGCACGGCGGCGAGCACGACCTCCGCGACGTCGTCGGGCTGGCCGGACCGGCGCAGCGGCGCCATCGCCTGCACCCCGGCGCGCACGTCGTCCCAGTCCGCGGTCCACGGCGTGTCGACGAGCCCGGGCGCGACCGCGTTGACGCGGACCTCGGGGCCGACGGTGTTGGCGAGCAGCAGCGTCAGGTGGTTGAACGCCGCCTTGCTCACGGCGTAGGGGATCGACGATCCGGTCGGCCGGATGCCCGCGAGCGACGTGACGTTCACGACGCAGCCGGCACCGGATGCGCGCAGGTGTGGCATCGCCGCGACGGTCACCTGCCAGGGCCCGACGACGTTGACGTCGTAGAGCCGGCGGAAGATCTCCGGGGTGGCCGCGGCCAGGTCGGCGTGCGGGATCCGCACCGTCGTACCGGCGTTGTTGACGAGGACGTCGAGACGGCCGAACCGCGCGACCGCCTCGTCGACGAGCCGGGCGCCCTCCCCGTCGACGGAGATGTCGGCCTGGACGTAGTGCCCGTCGATCTCGGCGGCGAGCGCCTGCCCGGCCTCGACGGACGACACCGAGTTGACGACGACCCGCATGCCGTCGGCGGCGAACCGGCGCGCGACGGCGGCGCCGATCCCCGAGGTCGAGCCGGTGACCAGCGCGACGGATGTGCTCCGGTCGTTCACGAAACCTCCCCATTTTGGTGATCCGTCTCCCTACCATGAGGTGTGCCCGCGACCTCTGACCGGTGGGCCGGCGCGGTCGCGCTCGGCCTCGCGCTCACGGTCGGAGCCGACCTCGGCGCCGCGGTGCGCGGGCATCGTGGCGTCGTCGACCATTACGTCGCGATCGCGGCGACTCCGAGCCCCGACCCGCGACCGACGCCGACGCCCAGGGTCAGCGAGTCCCCGGGCTCTGCTATCGGGGGCTCGCCGGCGCAGCGGCGCACCCTGCGAATCGCCGGGCAAGGCGGGTTCGCGTTCCTCGATCCGCCGGGTCGCAACGGCGAGGTCGACCGGTGGAACCCGTGCGTCCCGATCCACTACGTCGTGGACGTCCAGGTCGGGCCGTCGTCGGCGATGGCGGACATCGCGTGGGCATTCGCGCAGGTGTCGAAGGCGACCGGGCTGCGGTTCGTCGCCGACGGCCGGACGCAGGAGCAGCCGAGCGACGACCGGGTGGACATCCGGCACACGAAGGCCGGGTGGCGGTGGGCGCCGGTGCTGGTCGCACTCGTGCCCGACTCCGTCTACCACGGCACCGGATTGCACGCCGACAAGGACTCGCTCGCCTACACCGATCCCAACGTCTACAGCGACGACCTGGGCGACGCGCAGATCGTGACCGCACAGGTCGTCGTCGACGCGGACGACCTGACCGACGGCGGGCACGACGATCCGGGCGCGCTCGGTCCGACGCTGTTGCACGAGTTCGGCCATCTGGTCGGGCTCGACCACGTCGACGAGCACGGCGAGATCATGCAGCCCGACGGCGGCGGCGTGACGTCGTACGGGCCGGGTGACCTCGCCGGGCTGCGCTACGTCGGCAAGCGGCACGGGTGCATCGCGGACTCGGCGTTGCCGACCGACTCCGAAGACTTCCCGAAGTGAGCCGTAGCGCCGGACCGGCTAGACCCCGCCGCCGATAGTGATGCCGCCGTCGATCGTGACGGTCTCGCCGGTGATCCACGAGGCGTCGTCCGACAGCAGGAACGCGGCGAGCTTCGCCGTGTCGTCGGGCGTGCCGAGCCGCTTGAGCGGGTAGCGGGCGGCGACCTCGTCCTCGCGGTTCTCGTAGAGCGCGCGGGCGAACGTCGTCTTCACCACCGCCGGCGCGATCGCGTTGACCCGGACCGTCGGCCCCATCTCCTGCGCGAGCTGCCGGGTGAGGTGGATGAGCGCGGCCTTGCTGGCGTTGTAGGCGCCGATCGGAGCGCCGGCCCGGATGCCGCCGACCGACGCGATGTTGAGGACCGCGCCGCCGTTGTCCTTCAGCCAGGCGGCCCACGCTCGTTGCGTCCAGGCGAGCGCGGCGACGACGTTGACCTCCATCACTTTGCGGACCGCGCCGAGGTCGGCGTCCATCAACGGGCCGTACTGCGGGTTCACGGCGGCGTTGTTGACGAGGAAGTCCAGCCGGCCGAACGACTCCATCGCGAGCTCGACCGCAGCCTGCTGGTGTTGCTCGTCGTCGGCGCTGCCGCGCGCGGCGACCACCCGACCATTGCCGTCCGGATCGAGGGCGTCGACGGCGGCGGCGAGCTCGTCCTCCTTGCGGGCGGTGAGGCAGACGGAGGCGCCGCGGGCGACGAGCTCCTTCGCGATGCCGTAGCCGATGCCGCGGGTGCCGCCGGTGACGAGCGCGGCCCGTCCGGTGAAGTCGCTCATGGCACGGCAGGTTCGCACACGCTGGTCGTCCACAAGCGCGGCGCCGTCCCCAAGTTGCCGCGCGCCGTGCCGGGCGGGGTCTTCGTCGGGGCAGGGTGGCCGCATGGAACCTTCAGTCACGATGACCGGCAACCTGGTCGCCGACCCGATCCGGCGGGTGACCGCGGCCGGCGTCGTCGTCACGAAGTTGAGGATCGCGTCCAACCACCGGCGGTTCGACCGCGAGCGCGGCGAATGGATCAGCGCAGACCCGGTCTACCTCGACGTCAACTGCTGGCGGCAGTTGGGCGACAACGTCGCCGTGTCGCTCAAGAAGGGCGACAGCGTCTTGGTCTCGGGTCGGCTGACGATGCGGGAGTACGACGACGCGCACGGCGGCGCGCGGCGGCAGTCATATGCGATCGAGGCGGTCTCGGTGAGCCCCGACCTCTGTCGCTACGTGACGATGCTCGGCCGCCCGACCCGCGACCCGCAGACCGTCACCGAGACCGGCCACACCGGCGACGCGGGCGTCGGGGTCGCTGCCGTTCCGGCGGCCGCCGCGGCGGCCGGCACCGAGCCGTCCGTCGTACGGCCGGTCGAGCATGTCGAGCCCGATGTCGCCGCTCCGTCCGCGGCATGAGCCATCCGTAGTCTTGAGCCATGGCGCAGTACATCTACACGATGCGCAACGTCCGCAAGGCCGTTGGCGACAAGGTGATCCTCGACGACGTCACGCTCGCGTTCCTGCCGGGGGCGAAGATCGGCGTCGTCGGTCCCAACGGAGCGGGAAAGTCGACCGTGCTCAAGATCATGGCCGGGCTCGACACGGCGTCCAACGGCGATGCTCTTCTCTCGCCGGGATACAGCGTCGGCATCCTGCTGCAGGAGCCGCCGCTCGACGAGAGCAAGGACGTGCGCGGCAACGTGGAGGAGGCGGTCAAGCCGATCCGCGACATGCTCGACCGGTTCAACGAGATCGCCGAGAAGATGGCCGTCGAATACACCGACGAGCTCGGCACCGAGATGGGCGTGCTCCAGGAAAAGATCGACCACGCCGGCGGCTGGGATCTCGACAACCGGCTCGACCAGGCGATGGACGCGTTGCGCACCCCGCCGGGCGACGCCGACGTCTCGGTGCTCTCCGGCGGCGAGCGGCGCCGGGTCGCGCTGTGCAAGCTGTTGCTCGAAGCTCCCGACCTGCTGCTGCTCGACGAACCGACCAACCACCTCGACGCCGAGAGCGTGCAGTGGCTGGAGCAGCACCTCGCGCAGTACCCGGGGACCGTGCTCGCGGTCACCCACGACCGCTACTTCCTCGACAACGTCGCCGAGTGGATCCTCGAGCTCGACCGCGGCCGCGCGTATCCCTACGAGGGCAACTACACGACGTACCTCGACACCAAGGCGGCGCGGTTGAAGATCGAGGGCAACAAGGACGCGAAGCGCAAGAAGGAGATCGAGCGCGAGCTCGAGTGGGTGCGCTCCAGCCCGAAGGCGCGCCAGGCCAAGAGCAAGGCGCGACTCGCGCGGTTCGAGGAGCTCGTCGCGGAGGCCGACCGGCACAAGCCGCTCGACTCCGACGTGATCCAGATCCCGCCCGGTCCGCGGCTGGGCAACGTCGTCATCGAGGCCGAGTCGCTCACGAAGGGGTTCGGCGACCGGGTGCTGATCGACGGGCTGTCGTTCTCGCTGCCGCCCGGCGGCATCGTGGGCATCATGGGCCCGAACGGCGTCGGCAAGACCACGTTGTTCAAGACGATCGTCGGCGAGGAGCAGGCCGACGGCGGCAGCGTGAAGATCGGCGAGACCGTGCAGATCTCGTACGTCGACCAGAGCCGGGCCGGTCTCGATCCGAAGAAGACGCTGTGGGAGGTCATCTCCGACGGCCTCGACTACATCAAGGTCGGCAAGACCGAGATCAACAGCCGCGCCTACGTCGCGTCGTTCGGATTCAAGGGCCCGGATCAGCAGAAGCCGGCCGGCGTGCTGTCCGGTGGCGAGCGCAACCGGCTCAACCTGGCGCTGACGCTCAAAGCCGGCGGCAACGTGCTGCTGCTCGACGAGCCGACCAACGACCTCGACGTCGAGACGCTGCGCTCGCTCGAAGACGCGCTGGAAGAGTTCCCCGGCTGTGCGGTGGTCATCAGCCACGACCGGTGGTTCCTCGACAAGGTGGCGACGCACATCCTGGCCTGGGAGGGCACCGAGGACGCGCCCGGCACGTGGTTCTGGTTCGAGGGCGGTTACAGCGACTACGAGCGCAACAAGGTCGAGCGCCTCGGCGAGGAGGCGGCCCGCCCGCACCGGGTCACCTACCGGCGGCTGGGACGCGACTGAGCGTCCCGAGCCGCACTATTGTCTGACGCTTACCCGGACATCTCAGGCAACGGGGCCTGAGCCGCCCGGGTCGGAGGAGCCCGCAGTGACCCAGCCAGTTCCCGCGGTCGCGCCGCCCCCGAAGGGCGGTTTCGGCACCGGTCTCGCCGCCGCGCTCGCCGCCGCTCTCGTCGGCGCGATCGCCTGGGCGATCATCACGGTCGCCAGCAACTACCGGATCGGTCTCGTGGCCGTCGGCATCGGCTTCCTCGTCGGGCTGGCCATCGAGCGGTTCGGCGGCGGCGACCGGCGGCTGCCCGTCGCCGGTGCGGTGATCGCCCTGCTGGGCTGCGTGCTCGGTGACCTGTTCGCCGATGCGCACGTCATTGCCAGAGACCTGGGCATCGGCATCTTCGACGTCTTCCAGCATCCCCACGGGCTCTGGAACGTCTACACCCACGCCTTCAAAGCATTCGACGGCATCTTCTACGCGATCGCGGCATACGAGGGCTTCCGCTTCGGCCGGCGCGGGGTGGTCCGGGCGCAAGCCGCGGCGGCTGCCCACCACCCGGCCTCGATCGAGGTCGCCAGCAGCCCGGACGTGCCGCCGGAGCCGGCCCGGACCGACCCGCCGATGGCGCCGTAGCCGGGGCTGCATGTCCGACGTCCCGCACTCCCCGGCGGCCGGTGAACCGGCGCCGGAGCCGGGGTTGCCCGCGACACCCCCGCAGCCGCAGGTGCCGCCGTACCCGTACGCGGCGGTCGGCGCCGGTCACGACCCGAGCCAGGACGACCGCCTCGGCCCGCGCCTCAAGAAGGCGCTGGCCCCGCTCGCGGCCGTCGGCGCGTTCCTGGCGAAGTTCGGTGCGATTCTCATCAAGTTCAAGGCGTTCACCGTCATCGGCTCGATGGCCGTCTCGATCGCCGCCTACGCGAGCCTGTGGGGCTGGACGTTCGCGGCCGGCTTCGTCGGGCTGATCTTCGTGCACGAGATGGGGCACGTCGTCGTGCTCCGCCGGCGCGGCGTCAAGGCCAGCGCGCCGCTGTTCCTGCCGTTCCTCGGCGCGTTCGTCAAGATGAAGGAGTCGCCCCGCAGCGTCTACGTCGAGGCCGAGAGCGCGCTCGCCGGCCCGTACGCCGGCACGATCGGCGCGTTCGCGGTGCTGGTGGCCGGCAACGCCAACGGTTCGGCGATGCTGCGCGACCTCGCGTTCACCGGGTTCCTGCTCAACCTGTTCAACATGCTGCCGGTGCTGCCGCTCGACGGCGGCCGGGCCGCGGGCGCCCTGCACCCGGCGCTGTGGGCGGTGGGGTTGGTGCTGCTGCTCGGCTACGAGATCTACCGCCCGAGCCCGATCATCCCGCTCATCCTCATCCTCGGCGGCGTCGAGATGTACCGGCGCTGGCGGGGCCGGCAGACCGCCGAGTCGCGCGCCTACCAGGCGATGACCGCCGGCCAGCGGGCCTGGGTCGCGGTCGCCTACCTGGGGCTGATCGTCGTCCTGCTCGTCGCCGTCCACGCGTCGTACGTCCCGCGCAGCCTCTAGTAGGAGGCATCGGCGTGTCTTCGCGCCGGCTCAGTCGTTGAGCGGATAGCAGGAGCCGACCGGCGTACGTCGAAGTCGCCCCGGACGGCCCCCGTCCCAGTAACCGTGCGTGCCCTGGAAGGACCTTTACCGATGCAGCGTTCCGTAGCCCGACGTGCCGCCCTGGTCATGAGCCTGGGCCTCGCCGCCGCCGTCCCGGTGTCGGCGTTCGCCGGCTCGCACAAGACCGCCGCGCCGGCGTCCTTCAAGGCCTACACGGTCCTCGCCGGCAACAACAAGGTCGCGACCGGCGGCGAGCCGTCGATCGGCTTCGACGCGAAGCGGCACGCGATCATGTACGGCGCCAGCGGCCACGAGACGCGGATGACCTTCAAGGACACCACGCACGGGACCAGCCTCACCCAGAAGGACGTCAGCGCGCCGACCGCGCAGACGACCCTCGACGCGATCACCTTCACCGACAAGTACACCGGCCGGACCTTCGACTCGCAGCTGCTCGGCGCGTGCAGCGCGATGTCCTACAGCGACGACGCCGGCACCAACTGGACCCCGACCAGCGGCTGCGGTCAGAACACCCTGCTCGACCACCAGAGCGTCGGCGGCGGCCCGTTCCACGCGCCGATCCCGGCCGGGGCGAGCCCGGTCTACCCGGACGCGGTCTACTACTGCGCGCAGAACGGCTTCAACGCGAGCTGCGCGGTGAGCCTCGACGGCGGCCTGACGTTCGGCCCCGGCCAGTACATCTCCGACACCCCGGCCAACGACCCGACCGACCCGAACCCGACGTTCGCGGCCGAGGGCGGCGCCTGCTCGGGTCTGCACGGTCACATCCGGGTCGGCCCGGACGGCACGGCGTACGTCCCGTTGAAGGGCTGCGGCGGCACGCCGACCGCGAACAACCTGACCAACTCGGAGTTCTTCGGCGGGTCGCCCGCGGTCAGCGTCAGCAAGGACAACGGCACCACCTGGACCGTGCACATGGTTCCCGGTGCGCACAACCAGGACGAGAGCGACAACGCGATCGACGTCGACAAGGGCGGCCGGCTCTGGATGACGTGGCAGGACGGCACCAACCCCGACATCAACTCCTACGGCACCATGAGCTCGGAGCGGGTCGCCTACTCCGACGACCAGGGCACGCACTGGAGCAAGCCGGTCGACCTGTCCACGATGGTCGGCGTCCACAACGTGCAGTTCCCGGAGATCATCGCCGGTGACAAGGGCCGGGTCGCGGTCGCCTTCATCGGCACCAACGCGATCGGCAACGACCAGCACAACGGCTTCATGGGCCCGGACAAGCTGCCCGCGGTGTGGCACCTCTACGTGTCGCTGACCTACGACAACGGCAAGCACTGGACCACGATCGACACCACGCCGACCGACCCGGTCCAGCGCGGCTGCGTCCACATGGTGGGCCTGTCCAACAAGACCGTCCAGGACGCGGACCTCTGCAGCGACGCGCAGCGCAACATGCTCGACTTCAACGACATCACGATGGACGACCAGGGGCGCGTGTACGTCGCGTACACCGACGGCTGCACCGGCTCCTGCGTCAGCGACAAGACCCGGTTGAACCCGAGCGACGTCGACATGGTGATGCGCCTGCAGGCGGGCAAGGGCCTGATCGCGAAGTACGACGGCAAGCTCGGCAAGGTGCCGCACGGCGCCAACGGCACCACGACGTCGGTGGTGTTCATGTTGCCGCTGGCGAGCACCGCGCTCGTCGCCCGCCGCCGCCGTAACTCGTAGGTGACACTGGGTCCCGTGCGCTGGGACCCCGCCGTCTACAACCGGTACGCCGACGAGCGCGGCCGGCCGTTCGTCGAGCTGCTGTCCCGCGTCCGCGTCGAGGTCGCGACCGCCGTGGTCGACCTCGGCTGCGGGCCGGGCAACCTGACCGCGCTGCTCGCCTCGCGGTGGCCGGACGCCGAGATCGTCGGCGTCGACAGCTCCGCGGACATGGTGGCGGCGGCGGGGGAGTACGCGACCGAGCGGCTGCGCTTCGTCGCGGGCGACCTCGCCACCTGGCAGCCGGACCGGCCCGTCGATGTCGTCGTCGCGAACGCGGCGTTGCACTGGGTGCCCGGGCACGTCGACCTGCTCGCCGGCTTCGCGTCGTGGCTCCGGCCAGGCGGCGCGCTCGCGTTCCAGGTGCCGGACAACTTCACCGAGCCGTCGCACGTGTTGCTGCACGAGCTGCGGGTCTCACCGCGCTGGCGCGACCGGCTGGCCGAGGGCGCGGACCGCACGGCCGGGGTGGAGCGGCCGGAGCGCTACCTGCGGGCCCTCGTCGACGCCGGTCTCGAACCCGACGTGTGGCAGACCGAGTACCTGCACGTGTTGCCGGGAGACGACGCCGTACTCGACTGGGTACGCGGCACCGCGCTGCGGCCGGTGCTGTCGATCCTCGACGCGGCCGAGCAGGAGGAGTTCGTCGCGTCGTACGGCGAGGCGTTGCGGGCGGCGTACCCGAAGCACGAGTTCGGCACGGTGTTCCCGTTCCGCCGTACCTTCGCCGTCGCCCACCGCCCCCCTCAACCGTCGGTCGGGGTGGTGTTGACGAGCATGTCGGCGGCGCGGACCAGGTAGTCCCACAGCACCGCGTCGGCATCGGGTGCGAGTGCGAGGTCGTCGAGCGCCGCGCGCATGTTCGCGAGCCACGCGTCGCGGGCCGCTACGTCGATGCGGAACTCCGCGTGCCGCGCCCGCAGCCGCGGGTGGCCACGCACCTCCGAGTAGGTCCGCGGCCCGCCCCAGTACTGCTCGAGGAAAAGCTGCAGCCGCCGCGCCGACTCGCCGAGCTCGTGTCCCTCGTAGAGCGGCAACAGGATCGGATCGTGCGCGACCCGCGCGTAGAAGCCGCTGACGAGATCCTCGAACGCCTGATGACCGCCGACGGCGTCGAAGAACGTCGGCGCGTTGTCGACGCCTTCGAGGTTGACCGGCTGCGGCCCCGGTGTGGTCACGGTGTCCATTGTCCCGGTCAGCGGATGATGCGGCGGGCGCCCCAGTAGTCGGACCACCCGGACAGCGGTGTCAGCCGCACCCGGGCGCCGGTGTGCGGCGCGTGCAAGACGAGGCCGCGGCCGACGTAGATGCCGACGTGGTGGATGTTCGTGCGGGCGCCGGTGCCGAAGAACACGAGGTCGCCGGGGCGCAGCTGCCGCCGTACGACCGGCTTGCCGATCCGGGCCTGGTCCGCCGCGTCGCGGGGCAACGTGACGCCGGCCGCGCGGAACGCGACGTAGGTGAGGCCGGAGCAGTCGATGCCGTAGCGGGACATGCCGGCCCACAGATACGACACCCCGAGGTAGCGCCGGGCGGTCGTCACCGCGGTCGTCACCGTGTGCCGGCCGGGCCGGGGCCGGGCGATCGGCTTGTCGGACAGCTGGACGGTCGTGACGAAACCGATGATGCCGCGCGGGAACGCGCCGCCGGTCTGCGCCTCCAGCCGGATCAGGCTCCAGCCGCGGGCGGAATGCAGGACGGCGACCCGGTCGCCATGGAGGGCCTGGGTCATCAGCCGGCCGTTGAGGTCGAGCCGCTGCGGGACGGTGAGGTGATGGCCCCAGCGGCGCATGTCCGGCTTCGCGGTCATCGTGATCCGGTCGACGCGGCGCGGCGACGACGGTTTCTCCCAGACGTTGACCACCGCCGGGCGCACCCAGGCGTAGTGCACCGGCCGGGGCTTCACGGCCGTCTTGGCTCGCGATTGGGCCGTGGTGCGCGCGGGGGTCGCCGCTCGGGCCGCCCCCGCGGCGGTCGCGCCCGCGGTGGTCGCGGTCGCCTCGGCGGCGGGTCGCTGCGCCGACGGGTGGCCGAAGCCGGAAACGGCGATGGCGGTCGCGTCCGCTCCGACGATCAGCGCCGCCGCCGCGGCGACGAGAGCGCGCCGGCCACCGCTGCCGAAGGTCAGTCCCCCCACGGAGCCCAGGCTACGAAGCGAAGCCGGGCAGGTCCGGCGAATCGCCCCAATGTCACCCTGCCGCCAGCCCTGCCGCGCCCGGACCAACCTTCCTTGTCCGGATCGCCCGCGGCCGGGACCATTACGCGGTGACAGTGCCATCGGGAGCGGGGTCCGCGCGGGCCCGGTTGGTGGCCCTCGCTGTCGCGGTGGTCGTGGCCATCGGGGCGCTCGTCGCGGTCCTGTCCGGCCTCGGCGACGGCGGCGGCGCCCGGAAGGCCGCCGCCGACCTTCCGGCGGTCGCGCCACCGGTCGCGAGTGGTGCGCCGAGCCCGACCGCGAAGCCGCGGACGAAGCCGCACCCCCAGGTCCGGGTGGTGACCAGCCCGGCCGGCCACGACGTGCACGGCGTCGTCGTGGACGAGTCGAACAACCGGCTGGCCGGCGTCCACGTCGCCTACGACGAGTCGCTGCCCGACGCGCCCGGGTACCGCTCGATCACCGTCACCGACGCGGCCGGCCGCTTCTCGGTGCCGTGCGAGTCACGAAACGTCGCGCCGACCCGGCCGCCGCTGCTGTTCTCGCCGTACGACGGCGCGAGCGGGCTGGTCGACCCGAAGGCGCCGAACGTCGCCTGGGTCGAGATCGCCCAGCAGTGCGGGTCGTCGAGCTCGCTCGGCGTACGAGTGACGATGTCGAAGGGCGCCACGCTCACCGGCACGCTGTACCAGCACGGCTCGCCGGTGCACATCTACGGCGTGCGCGTCGGGGTGGAATGCGACGGCATGCCGCGCGGCAACGTGAACGCGTTCTACGCCCAGGTCTCCGCGGACGTGAGCGCGCGCGACGGGACGTATCGGATCGCCGGGCTGCGCACCGACCGTTGCGCCGTCGGGGTGTTCGACGGGCCGAAGCCCGGCCGCGAGGTCGTGCTCCAGGTGGACGTCACGGCCGGGGCGACGACGCGCCTCGACGTCCACGACGACGGCCAGGACCACTTCCCGGGCAAACGCGGCGGGCCGTCGGCGTCGCCGACGCCGACCCCATCGAGCACGTGCCTCGCGGTCTGCTCGCGTCGCGACGTGCGGTATCGGCCTTGATCGGCGACACTGGGCGGTAGACGGGAGGGGCAGGTGGCGCACGCGCTGGTGTTGAACGCGACGTACGAGCCACTCTGCGTCGTCTCGTCCCGCCGCGCGCTCGTGCTCATCCTCGCCGGCAAGGCCGTCGCGATCGAATCGAGCGACACCGTACTGCACAGCGAACGCGCCGCCTTCCACGTGCCGCTCGTCGTCCGGCTCACCCGGTTCGTCCGGGTGCCGTACCACGGTCACGTGCCGCTGACCCGGCGCGCCGTCTTCGCCCGCGACGGCGGCCGCTGCGTCTACTGCGCCTCGCCCGCGACCAGCCTCGACCACGTCGTCCCGCGCAGCCGCGGCGGCCAGCACACCTGGGAGAACGTCGTCTCTTGCTGCCGCCGCTGCAACCACGCCAAGGCCGACCGCGGCATCGCCGAGCTCGGCTGGCGGATGCACCGGTCGCCGAGCGCGCCGACCGGCCCCTCCTGGCGGGTGCTCGGCACCGGCCGGATGCACCCGCAATGGCGGGCGTACCTCCCCGGCCTGGACCTTGCCGAGGAGCCTGCCAGCGCGTGAGCCGGGTGTCGGGGCGCGTGGGGAGAGCGCGGTCGGTGCTCGGCGCTCGGCGCGTCAGTCGCTGCGCTCCTTGGACGCGCCTAACGCGCGCTCCGCACCGACCGCGCTCTCCGCTCGGTGCGTCGGGATCGGTCGTGCATGGCCATGCCGAACGCGGTTCGGTTATCGTGCGCGCATGACTCAACTGCACGACCTGACGATGCTCGAGCAGGCTGCCGCGATCCGTGCCCGGGAGATCTCGCCCGTCGAGCTCGTCGATCACTACCTCGACCGGATCGAGCGGCTCAACGACACGGTCGGCGCCTTCGTGCATGTCGCGCCCGACCAGGCGCGGGCGGCCGCCAAGGACGCCGAGAGCGCGGTCAGCAGCGGCAACGACCTGCCGCCGTTGCACGGCGTCCCGACCGCGATCAAGGACCTCTACCTGACCGCGGACATGCCGACGTCGTTCGGCACCGGCGCGTTCGCGCCGTTGGAGCTCGGCATCGACGAGTTCTTCGTCACCAAGCTCCGCGCCGCCGGCACGATCAGCCTCGGCAAGACGGCGACTCCCGAGTTCGGCGCGCCGTGCTACACGGAGCCCGAAGGTCACAACCCGGCCCGGACGCCGTGGGATCTCGAACGCTCCGCCGGTGGGTCCAGCGGCGGCGCCGGGGCAGCGGTCGCGTCCGGACTCGTCCCGGCCGCGCCCGGAAGCGACGGCGGCGGCTCGATCCGCATCCCGTCGAGCGTCAACGGGTTGTTCGGCCTCAAGACCTCGCGCGGGCGGGTCTCGACCGCACCGCTGTCGAGCGAGATCAGCGGGCTGTCGGTGCACGGGCCGATCGCGCGCACCGTCCGCGACGCGGCCGCGATGCTCGACGCGATGGCCGGACCGAGCCCGCAGGACTGGCTCTGGCACGGCCCGCCGCGGACCGGGAGCTTCCTCGCCGCCTGCGACGACGAGCCCACCGGCCTGCGCGTCGGCCGCTACCTGACGCCGGCGGTGCCAGGCGCGCAGGTGGCGCCAGAGTGCGTAGCAGCGTATGAACACGCGTCCTCCCTTCTCGAGCGCCTGGGCCATCACGTCGAAGACCACCCAACCGCGCTGGACGCGAGCCTGGTCCCGCTGTTCGAGAACATGTGGGCAGTGGAGTTCGCGGCGCTACCTGTGCCCAACGAAGCCGAGGCAGGACTCCGGCCGCTCACCCGATGGCTGCGCGAGCGCGGCCGCAACCTCTCCGGGCTGGACGTCTACGCCGCCCTCGGCAACCTGCGCGGCGTCGCCCGCGCGGAGCTCGACAAGACCGCGGGGTACGACGTCATGCTCACGCCGACGCTGGCCCAGCCGCCGGCGAAGGTCGGCCAGCTGCGCAACGACGACGATCCGGTCCGGGACTTCGAGAACCAGAAGAACTACGCGCCGTTCACCGCGCCGTACAACATGTCCGGGCAGCCGGCGGTGTCGATCCCGCTGCACTGGACGGACGACGGGCTGCCGATCGGCATCCAGCTCGTCGGCCGGCCCGGCGACGAGGTGACGCTGCTGCGCTTGGCGGCGCAGATCGAGGCGGCGGAGCCTTGGGCGCATCGCAAGCCGGCGCTCTGGTAACACCGTCCGGGTGACCACCGGAGGGCCCGAAGCCGATCCGGCGCTCGCGGAGCTGGCCGCGGCGCACGGCGTCGCCACCGACTACCTCGACTACGTCAAGCGACGCGTGCCCGTGCGGCCGGAGTCGGTGGTCGCCGCGCTCGCCGCGCTCGGCGTCGACGCGTCGTCACCGGCCGCCATCCGCGACGCGCTCGCCGCCGAACGCGATCGCTCGGGCAGCCCGCCGGCGATCGTGGTCCTGCGCGAATCGCAACGGCGCACCCTCGACATCGCCGGCCGGGCGCGGCTGGTCCTCGAGACCGGCGAGGGACGAGACCTCGCAAGCACCACCGGCGGCGTCGCGATCCCCGCCGGGCTGCCGCTCGGCTGGCACCGCCTCGACACGACGGACGGCGAGATCCCGGTCGTCGTAGCGCCGGATCGCCTCCCGGCCCCCGCGCGCCGGCAGTGGGGCTGGGCCGTGCAGCTCTACGCCGCCGCGTCCAGCACGTCGTGGGGCATCGGTGACCTTGCCGACCTCCGGCGGCTGGGGGAGTGGTCGGCCGCGCGCGGCGCCGGCGTGGTTCTCGTCAACCCGCTGCATGCCGGCGCGCCAACGCTGCCCGTGCAGCCGTCGCCGTACTACCCGTCGAGCCGGCGGTGGGCGAACCCGCTCTACCTGCGGATCGACGAGACCCCGGCGTATGCCGCCGCCCCCGCGGACGTCCGCGCGTCCGTCGACGCGCTGCGGCCGGCCATCGGCGGGGAGCGCCTCGACCGCGACGCCGTCTGGGCGGCCAAGCAAGCGGCACTGCACGCGCTGTGGCCGTACGCCGACCGCCCGGACCTCGACCGCATCGACGCGGACCTGCGCGACTTCGCGACGTGGTGCGCGCTCACCGAGGCACTCGGGCGCGACTGGCGCGAGTGGCCGGACGACTACGGCCGGGCGACCAACCCGGCGGTCACGGCGGCCCGCCGCGAGCTCGCCGACCGCGTCGGATTCCATGCGTGGCAACAACTTCTGCTCGACCGGCAACTCGGCGACGTGCAACGCGCACTGACGACCGACGGCATGTCGATCGGCGTCGTGCACGACCTCGCGGTGGGCATCGATCCCGCCGGTGCGGACGGCTGGGCGCTGCAAGACGCGTTGGCGCACGGTGCGCGCATCGGTGCGCCACCCGACGGCTTCAACCAGCAAGGCCAGGACTGGGGCATGCCGCCGTGGCATCCGCGGCGGCTCGCCGAGCTGCACTACGCACCGGTGCGCGACATGCTCCGGTCGTTGCTCCGGCACGCGGGCGGGGTGCGGATCGACCACGTCCTCGGGTTGTTCCGCGCGTGGTGGATCCCCGCCAACGGCACGGCGCGCGACGGCACCTACGTCTCGTACGACGCGGAGGCGCTCCTCGGCATCGTCACGCTCGAAGCCGCGCGCGCCGGCGCGATGGTCATCGGCGAAGATCTCGGCACGGTCCCGCCGGGAGTACGCCGCAGCCTCGACGAGCGCGGCGTGCTGGGCACCTCCGTGCTGTGGTTCGAACGCGACGAGCCGAGCGACGGCAAGCCCGGCCGGCTGGTGCCACCGAACCGATGGCGCGAGGACGCGGTCGCCAGCGTCACGACTCACGACCTGCCGACCGCGCGCGGCTGGCTGCGCGGCGAGCACGTGCGCATCCGCGCCGAGCTCGGGCTGCTCGACGACGCCGCGGCCGAGTGGGAGTCGTGGCGGCGCGAACGCGACGAGCTCGTCGCGCTGATGACCGAGCTCGGTCTCGTCGCCGCCGGCGCCGACGAGGACGCGCTCGTCCTCGGCCTGCACGCGTTCGTCGCCGCGACCGGATGTCGCGTTGTACTCGCCGCGCCGGCCGACGCGATCGGCGACCTCCGGCAGCCGAACCTGCCGGGGACGACGGACGAATATCCCAACTGGCGGTTGCCGATCACGGATGCGTCCGGCCGGGTGCTGTTGCTCGACGACCTGCTCGCCGACCCGCGCGTGGAGCGCCTCGCCGCCGTCCTCGACGCGGCGGTCCGATAGTTTCTCTGCCCGTGAGGACTCGCGCTCGCCTTCTCTGCTTGCTGCTGCCGCTGCTCGCGGCGGGGGTTCCGGCGTACGCCCTGGACGACGGGGAGGCGCCGGGCAAGCCGCTCGGCACCGGCCTCGTGCTCGTCTACTACGTCGTGATCCCGCTGGGCGTGTTCCTGGTGATCGCGTTCCTGTCGACGTTGCCGGCGATGCTGCGCCGGCCGCGCTACCGGCCGGGCCGGCCCTGGCAGCACGATCCGTTGTGGTTCAACGGTCCGGACGACCCCGACCGCGCGGTCGCGGCGGCCCGGTCCGGCGCATCGAAGGGTGGGGCCAGTGCCGAGTGGTGAGGCGTTCACGGCGGAGCAGGAACGCGAGATCAGCCGGGCGTGCGCGGTCGCGACCAGTGAGACCGGCATCCATCACTCGGTGTACGTCGGGCCGAGCGAGGGCGATGTCCGCGACCACGCGGAGCGGTTGCACGCCGCGCTCGGCCGCAAGGCCGCCAACGCGGTGCTCGTCTACGTCGCGCCCGGCGACCGGCAGCTCGAGATCGTGACCGGCAAGACGTGCACGCGGCGGGTCACCGACCGGTCGTGTGCGCTCGCCGCGCTGTCGATGACGACGGCGTTCTCCGGCGGCAACCTCGTCGGCGGCATCGTCACCGGCGTACGCATGCTCTCGGAGTCGGCCGGTCGCGAGCTGACGCCCTCGCATTCGTAGCGAAACGTGTCGCTGCGGGCGGTTGTGTCCGGCAGCGTCTACGTTGAGGGCGTGCGCGCTTCGGAGACACCTATCTTCGCGTCGATGATCACCGAGCTCGGCCAGGAACGCGCGGACGCGTTGCGTCGCGTCGCCGAGGTCAGTGCCCGGCTCGCCGATCTCGAAGCGCTGCACGAGCCGGACGCGGACGGCGAGTGCCCGGCGTGCGTCGCGCCGGCCCCGTGCATCACGCTGCTGCTCGCCCGCGGCGAGATCAGCACCGAGCAGGCCTTCGGCGCGATGCGCGACGGGCAGGTCATCGACCTCGCCCGCGCCGAGCGGGAGAGCGTGCCGGTGCCGAGCCTGACCGAACTGCTCGCGCAACCGACCCGCGGCATGGACCGCTTCTTCGACGCGCTGCTCGGCCTGCCGCACCGCGCCGACCGCGCGTCCTGATCCAATCGCGCGCTCGTTCGCCTAGAAGCGAACCAGCGCGCGATTGCCGGGCCGGGACGGGCGCTAGGCCCCGTCGCGGGCCTGCGCGCGCAATGCCCGCGAGATCGCGTCGCGGCTCTCGCTGATCAGTCGCCGTAACGCCGGCACCGGTTGCGCCGTGCGCAGGTAGGCGTCGGTCTGGTCGACCGTCCGCTGCTCGACGAGGTGCACGGGGAAGAGCCCCACCGCGATCTGTTGCGCCATCTCGCTGGTCCGCTGCTCCCACGCGTCCGCGACGACCTCGAAGTAGCGGTCGCGGTACGGCGCGAGCAGCTCGCGGTGCTCGGGCTGCTGGAAGCCGGCGATGACCGCGGCCTGCTCGGCGTTCGGCAGGTCGACGTCGAACACCGCGAGCTGCCACGCCTCTTCCTTCGCCTCCGCGGTCGGCCGCGCGGCCCGGAGCCGCAACGCGTGCCGGCGCCCGGCGGCGGTGTTGTCGCGGTCGTTCTCGTTGTCGATCTCGCGTTCGCCGGCCCGGCCGAGCACGACCAGCCGGCCGAGCAGCGACCACCGCAACTCGGCGTCGATGGTGAGCCCGTCGACTGCCGCGTCGCCGCTCAGCAGGCCGGCCAGCACGTCGAGGTGGTCGTCCGCGGTCGCGTTGGCCGCGAACGTGCGCGCGGCCGCGAGCTGGACGTCGCCGCCGGGGGCGGCCGACCGCATGAGCTCGTAGGCCTTCGTCGCGAGCCGGTGGGTGCGCTCGGCGATCCGCGCGGGGTCGCCGAACGGATCGATCGCGGAGCGACCGAGCCGCAGCAACGTCTGTACCGTCTGGATCTCGGTGTCGTCGCGGATGCCGGCGATGACGAGGTCGACGAAGTCACCGGCCGCCATCTCGGCGTCGCGGGTCATGTCCCACGCCGCCGACCAGCACAGCGCCCGCGGCAACGAGTCGCGGAACTCGCCGATGTGCTCGACGAGCGTGCGCAACGACCGCTCGTCGAGCCGGATCTTCGAGTAGGTGTAGTCCTCGTCGTTGACGAGGATGAGATCCGAGCGATGCGTGCCGATCAACCCGGGCACGTCGGTCAACGCGCCGGTGACGTCGAGCTCCGTCGTCTCCCGTCGTAGCAGCCCGTCGGGCGTCAAGTCGTAGAGCCCGACCTTCAGCCGGTGCGCGCGCAACGTCGGGTGATCCTCCGGCGCTTCCTGCTCGATGGCGAACGTCGTGAAGCGATCGTCGGCATCCACCTCGAACCGCGGCCGCAGGGTGTTGACGCCCGCGGTCTGCAGCCACTCCTTAGACCACGACGAGAGATCGCGGCCGCCGGACTCGCCGAGTGCGTCCAGCAGATCCTGCAACGTCGTGTTGGCGTACTCGTGCCGGCGGAAGTAGCCGCGGACGGCGGCGAAGAACGTGTCGCTGCCGACGTAGTGCACCAGCTGCTTGAGCACCGAGGCGCCCTTGGCGTAGGTGATGCCGTCGAAGTTGACCTTGACCGCTTCGATGTCGACGATGTCGGCGGCGATCGGGTGCGTCGTCGGCAGCTGATCCTGCCGGTACGCCCACGCCTTCTCCACCTCGCAGAACGTCGTCCAGACGGTCGACCAGCGCGTCGCCTCGGCGGTCGCGAGCGTCGACACGTATTCCGCGAACGACTCGTTGAGCCACAGGTCGTCCCACCAGCGCATCGTCACGAGGTCGCCGAACCACATGTGCGCCATCTCGTGCAGGATCGTGACCGCGCGCCGCTCGTAGGACACGTCGGTCACCTTCGACCGGAACACGTAGTCCTCGAGGAACGTGACGCAGCCGGCGTTCTCCATCGCACCGGCGTTGAACTCCGGGACGAACAACTGGTCGTACTTCGGCCACGGGTACCGGTAGTCGAACACCCGGTGGAAGAAGTCGAAGCCGCGCTTGGTGATGTCGAAGATCTCGTCCGCGTCGAGGTGCTCGGACATCGACGCCCGGCAGTAGATCCCCAGCGGGATGCCGTCGTGCTCGTCGTACACGCTGTAGTAGGGCCCGGCGACGAGAGCGGTGATGTACGACGACTGCCGCGGCGTCGGCGCGAACGCCCAGGTGTCGCGCTCGCGGCCCGACGTGCGTTCGCAGGGCATGTTCGACACGACGTGCCAGTGCGTCGGCGCCTCGACGGTGAACGCGAACGTCGCCTTGAGGTCGGGCTGGTCGAAGCACGCGAACATCCGGTGCGCGTCGAACGTCTCGAACTGCGTGTAGAGGTAGGTCTCCTTGTCGACCGGGTCGGTGAACCGATGCAACCCCTCGCCGGTGCGCATGTAGACGCACTGGGCGACGATGCGCAGCTCGTTGTCGGCCGCGAGATCGGTGAGCCGCAGCCGTTTCCCGTCGAACCCGGCGAGGTCGACCGGGCGGCCGTTGAGCTCGGCTGTCTCGATCTCGTCGGCGGTGATGTCGACGTGCGTCTCGCTGCCCGGCTCGGCGCACCCGAACCGGACGACCGACGTGGACCGGAAGGTGCGCGCGTCCGTGATTGCGGACGTCAGGTCCAGACGGACGTCGTACGACGCGACGTCGAGCAGCCGGGCCCGCTCGCGGGCTTCCTCACGGGTTAGGTTCTCCACCGACACACACTGAGTCTGTCACGGTCTGGCGCCGTGAACTTAGGGGTATGAGGCCGATCATGGCGCGCGCTGACTTCTGGTTCGACCCCATCTGCCCGTGGGCCTGGATCGCGAGTCGCTGGATGCTCGAAGTCGAGCAGGTCCGCGACGTCGAGGTGCACTGGCACGTGATGAGCCTCGCGGTGCTGAACGAGGGTCGGGACATGCCCGAGGACTACGCCGAGGCGATGCGCAAAGCGTGGGGTCCGGTGCGGGTCTGCATCGCCGCCGCGCAGGAGCACGGAGAGAAGGTGCTGCTGCCGCTCTATACCGCGCTCGGCACCCGCTACCACCTGGAGAAGGCGCCGAAGGACCGGCAGGTCCTCGTCGAGGCGCTGGCCGAGGTCGGCCTGCCGGAGGCGCTTGCCGATGCCGCCGACGACCCGACCCGCGACGTGGCGCTGCTCGCCTCGCACCACGAGGGGATGGACCCGGTCGGCATGGACGTCGGTACGCCGGTCATCCACGTCGAGGGCGTCGCGTTCTTCGGTCCGGTCGTGACGCCGACTCCGCGCGGCGAGGCGGCCGGCCGGCTGTGGGACGGCGTACGCCTCGTGGCCGGCACCGACGGCTTCTACGAGCTCAAGCGCACCCGAGACCGCCCGCCGATCTTCGACTGACGAGCACCGTCGAGTGCGACGAAATTCGGATTCTCAGCCGCTGAAAACGCGGATTCCGGCACACTCGGCGGGGATCGGCGCCAGACTCGGTGGCGTGAGTGAGAGCGCAGACGCCTACTGGGACCTCGACGAGGCGCGTTGGGCGCGGTCGCCGGCACGGGTCGAGGTGCCGGCGCAGGCGACGCCCCTGGAAGACGCCGAGGAGGCCGACGTACCCTCGCGGTGACGAAGACGTCATCCCTTGGAGGGTTCCCGTGGCCGACCTCATCGTGCGCGACAGCATCTACATCGACGGGGCCTGGGTGCCCTCCGACGGCAAAGAGACGATCGACGTCGAGAACCCGGCGACCGAAGCGGTCATCGGCCGCATCCCGTCCGGCACCGCGTCCGACGTAGACCGCGCGGTGGCCGCGGCTCGCGCCGCGCAGGACGCGTGGGCGGCGACGTCGGCGGAGGAGCGGGGCAAGTACCTCTCCCGGCTGCAGGAGGCCGTCACCGCGAAGCACGGCGAGATCGCGCAGACCATCGCCAAGGAGATGGGCGCGCCGATCAAGATCGCCGAGATGGTCCAGGCCGGCCTGCCGATCGCCGACATCGCGACCGCGGCGCAGCTCGCGACGTCGTTCGAGTGGGAGCGCCAGATCGGCAACTCGACGGTCGTGATGGAGCCGCTCGGAGTTGTCGGCTGCATCACGCCGTGGAACTACCCGCTGCACCAGGTGACCGCGAAGGTCGCCTACGCGCTCGCCGCCGGCTGCACCGTCGTGCTCAAGCCGAGCGAGATCGCGCCGCTGTGCTCGTACCTGTTCTTCGACGCGATCCACGAGGTCGGCCTGCCGCCGGGCGTCGTCAACCTGGTCACCGGTTACGGCCAGACCGTCGGTGAGGCGATCGCCGCGCACCCCGACATCGACATGGTGTCGTTCACCGGCTCGACCCGCGCCGGCAAGCGGGTCGCGGAGCTGGGCGCGCAGACGGTGAAGAAGGTCTCGCTCGAGCTCGGCGGCAAGTCCGCCAACGTGATCCTTCCCGACGCCGACCTGACCAAGGCGGTCAAGGTCGGGGTGGGCAACTGCTACCTCAACTCCGGTCAGACCTGCACCGCGTGGACCCGGATGCTCGTGCACTCGTCGCAGTACGACGAAGCCGTCGAGCTGGCCGCGAAGACGGCCGAGGGCTACACGATCGGCGACCCGTTCGACGAGGGCACGCGCCTCGGGCCGCTCGTTTCGAAGGCGCAGCGCGACCGGGTCGCGGCGTACATCGAGAAGGGCAAGGCTGAAGGCGCGCGCATCGTTGCCGGCGGCGACACTGCACCGCTGGAGAAGGGCTACTTCGTCTCGCCGACCGTCTTCGCCGATGTCACGACCGACATGACGATCGCGCAGGAGGAGATCTTCGGGCCGGTCTTGTCGATCCTCAAGTACGACGACGAGGACGAGGCGCTGCGGATCGCGAACGACTCGATCTACGGTCTGGCCGGCGGCGTGTGGTCGGGCGACGCCGACCGCGCGAAGGCGTTCGCCCGCAAGATGAAGACCGGGCAGGTCGACATCAACGGCGGCTCGTTCAACGTCGCGGCGCCGTTCGGCGGGTTCAAGCAGAGCGGTGTCGGCCGCGAGCTCGGCCCGTTCGGCCTGGAGGAGTTCACCCAGCCGAAGTCGCTACAGCTCTAGGAACCGCAGGCCGACGGGTCCTCCGTCGTCGACTGTGACGTTGTGTGTCAGTCCGACCCCTCGGATCGACACACAACGTCACACTCAACGTTGAGTGGCGATGAGTGATGCCGTCGGGCCGTGCGTCAGGCGACGGGCAGCCAGAGCAGGAAGACGCTCGCGGCGTTGATGGTGCCGAGCCGGTAGAGCGTCTCCTTGAATCCGACCTGCGGGAGGAAGTCGGAGTTCACTTTCTGCGTCGCGTCGACGGTGAACGGCGCAGCCCGCGGGATCGGGTTCGTCGACTCTGGGATAGGCGGCAGGTAGACGCCGTCGACCGGCCCGCCGAACGCACCGATGCCCTCGCACACCCCCGGAACGTCCTCGGTCTGTGCCGAGGACGGGTCGTCGGCGCCGTACCAGCACCAGGATCCGCCGCCGGAGTGCGGCACTTCGGTCGTGTTCAGCCAGACCGAGGACCACAACTGGGCGACTGACGCCGTAGGAGCGTGCGCCGCATAGTTGATGACGGGCACCGGGCCGGTCCAGGTCTGGATCTTGTACGGCACCGAGACCGGTGTCGTCGTCCGGATCGACACGCCGCGCTGGCTCAGCGGCAGTCGCCAGGTCAGCCGCTCGGGCCCGTTCGCGACGACGGTCAGCCGGTAGGTGCCGGCCGGCAGCACCCGCCCGTCGACGTTGGCGGAGTCCGAGATCGTGCTCGTGGAGCCGGTCGGCATCCGCCAGACGAGGAAGCTCGAGCGCTGGAGGTATAGCTGCTCGTCGGCGAAGCGGACACCCTTGTCCGCGACCAGTGCGACCGCGACGAACTTCGCGGGGTCGCTCACGGTCAGCCCGGGCAGGATGTACGGCCCCTTGGCTTCGCCGTGGTCCTGGAACACCGGCATCGGCTGGGCCAGCCGAACCTTCAGG
>Ga0207690_10000104_pt1 | contig 68527 bp, 68 predicted proteins | sample KBSC23metaG_FD_184315 | JGI IMG/M metagenome (GOLD analysis project Ga0207690, IMG submission 184315) | Corn rhizosphere microbial communities from Kellogg Biological Station, Michigan, USA - KBS C2-3 metaG (SPAdes) (version 2) | ecosystem: Host-associated > Plants > Roots > Rhizosphere > Soil ... | reverse complement strand
CGGAACCTCTCAAGGTCGTTTCCAGCGGTGTGGCCGTGAAAATGGCGACCGAGCAACTGGTCGTCCATTCGGCGCAGCTCGACCGAGACGTTCTCATCGAGGTCACGCGTCCCTTCACGCCGCTCACCGCGGGCCAGCGCGTCCCCGCCGTCTATCTCCTGGATGGCGGCTACGAGTTTGGGGGCCTGGAAGGCTGGCTGCTGGGCGGATCCGGCGGCATGACCGAAGCCTACATCGTGAGCGTCGGTTACAGACCCGCGGACTATGGAAAGCGGGATGTCGACCTGACGACCCAGCGTGTCGATCGTGGCGGCAGCGTCGAGGCGGGCCGCGCATACGTATATCGCGCCTTCCTCACGAAGGAGCTGCGCCCCTTCATCGAAGAGCGTTATCAGGTCGATCCAACCCAGGCTGTGCTGGTGGGCCACTCGTCTGGAGGCTCATTCGCAGCGGCGCTGCTCGCCGACGAGCCGGGCGCGTTTTCCGCGTATGTGATCGGCAGCCCGGCAATCTGGAACGAGCCGAACCTGGTGGCGCGGGTTGCAGCGGCGGAGGTCCGCCGGGGCGAACGCATTTTCATCGCCGTAGGCGCAGGCGAAAAGGCTCAGATGACTGAGGGGGCAGCGCGACTGACCGAGGCGCTGAAGAGCCATGCCGGGCTGTCGGTGCGCAGCGAGGTCTTCGCAGGCGCCACCCACCTCTCCTACTATCCTGAGCTGATCGCGCAGGGCTTGCCCTACGTGTTGCGGCCGGCGAAGCCCTAGGCTCGCCAGCCCTTCGCCGCGACGTTGTCGGCGCCCAGGGCCGCCAGCGCGCCGCGCACGATCCCTTCGGCGTCGAGGCCTGCCTGGGCGTACATGGCCTCGGGCTTGTCGTGATCCTGGAAGACGTCCGGCAGCACCAGGCTGCGCACCTTCAGCCCGCGATCCAGCGCGCCATGCTCGGCCAGGGCCTGCAGCACGAAGGACCCGAAGCCGCCAACCGCGCCTTCTTCCACCGTGACCAGCGCCTCGTGCTCGCGGGCGAGCCGCAGGATCAGCTCGACGTCCAGCGGCTTGGCGAAGCGCGCGTCGGCGACCGTGGCCGAGAGACCTCGCGCCGCCAACATGTCGGCGGCCTTCAGCGCCTCGCCCAGCCGCGTGCCGAACGACAGGATGGCGACCGCCGTCCCCTCGCGCACGATGCGGCCCTTGCCGATCTCGTAGGGCTCCGCCAACGCCGGGATCTCCGCGCCGGTCCCCTCGCCGCGCGGATAGCGGAAGGCGCTGGGCCGGTCGTCGATCTCGACGGCGGTGGCGATCGCGCGCGCAAGCTCACCCTCGTCGGCCGGCCCCATCAGCACCATGCCGGGCAAGGCGCCCATGAAGCCGATGTCGAAGGACCCCGCGTGCGTCGGCCCGTCGGCGCCCACCAGTCCGGCGCGATCCATGGCGAAGCGCACCGGCAGGCGCTGGATCGCCACGTCGTGCACCACCTGGTCGTAGCCGCGCTGCAGGAAGGTCGAATAGATGGCCGCGAAGGGCTTCATGCCGTCGGCGGCGAGGCCCGCGGCGAAGGTCACCGCGTGCTGCTCGGCGATACCGACGTCGAAGGTGCGCTCCGGGAACCGCTCGCCGAACAGGTCCAGGCCGGTGCCCGACGGCATGGCCGCGGTGATCGCCACGATCTTCGGATCGAGCTCGGCGCGCTTGATCAGCTCCTGGGCGAAGACCTTGGTGTAGCTGGGGGCGGCGGCCTGGCCCTTGGCCTGCTGGCCGGTGACCACGTCAAACTTCACCACCGCATGGTGCTTGTCGGCGGCGTTCTCAGCGGGGGCGTAGCCCTTGCCCTTCTGGGTGACCACATGGACCAGCACGGGCTTGTCGACGATGGCGCGGGCGTTCTGCAGCACGTGGACGAGGGCGTCCATGTCGTGCCCGTCGATGGGCCCGACGTAATAGAATCCCAGCTCCTCGAAGAAGGTGCCGCCGGTGACCATGCCGCGGGCGTATTCCTCGGCCTTGCGGGCCGCTTCCTGCAAAGGCTTCGGGAAGGCCTTGGCCATCGACTTGCCGACCCGGCGGATCGAGCGGTAGCCGCCGCCGGAGACCAGGCGGGCCATGTAGGCGCTCATCCCGCCCACCGGCGGGGCGATCGACATGTCGTTGTCGTTCAGGATGACAGTGAGTTGCCGGGTGGTCTCGCAGGCGTTGTTCATGGCCTCATAGGCCATGCCGGCGCTCATCGAACCGTCGCCGATCACCGCCACCACGCGGTTGTCCTCGCCCTTGCGGTCGCGCGCTGCGGCAAAGCCGAGAGCGGCTGAGATTGAGGTCGCCGCATGCGCCGCGCCGAATGGGTCGTAGGGGCTCTCGGCGCGCTTGGTGAAGCCCGAAAGCCCGCCGCCCTGGCGCAGGGTGCGGATGCGCGCCCGGCGTCCGGTCAGGATCTTGTGCGGGTAGGCCTGGTGGCCGACATCCCAGATCAGGATGTCCCTGGGCGTGTCGTAGACGTGGTGCAGCGCCACGGTCAGCTCCACCACGCCCAGGCCCGCGCCCAGGTGCCCGCCGGTCTGCGAAACCGCCTCGATCGTCTCGGCGCGAAGCTCGTCGGCCAGGGTCTTCAGCTGGGCGATCGAGAGCTCGCGCGTGTCGGCGGGCGAGGCGATCGTGTCGAGCAGCGGGGTTTCAGGCATGGGCAAAGCGAACCGAACCGGGACGAAACTAGTTGCGGCGCTCTAGCACGAAATCGACGCTCGCCCGCAGGAATTCAGCCGCTGCGCCAAAGGGCTCCAGGTGGCTTTTCGTCTGGTCCGCCAGTACGCTGAGCCGTCCACGCGCCGCCTCGACGCCCAGCAGGGTGACGAAGTTTGCCTTGCCCTTGGAGGCGTCCTTGCCGACCGCCTTTCCGAGGCTTGTCGCATCCCCTTCGGCGTCCAGCAGGTCGTCGACGATCTGGTAGGCCAGGCCGAGGTCGTGGGCGAAGGCCAGCATCGTATGCCGCTCCGAATCTTTGGCTCGCGCCAGCACCAGCGGCAGCTCGAACGCACAGGCGATCAGGGCGCCGGTCTTCAGCCGCTGCATGCGCGCCACACCGCCCAGGTCGTCACGCACCCCCAGGATGTCGATCATCTGGCCGCCCGCCATGCCCTTCGCGCCGGCCGCCTGGGCGAGCTTAATGATCAGCTCGGCGCGCAACGCGCCGTCCGTGTGGGTGTCCGGGTGCGCCAGGATCTCGAAGGCCGCCGTCTGCAGGGCGTCGCCGGCCAGCACCGCCGTCGCCTCGTCATAGGCCTTGTGCACGGTGGGCCGGCCGCGCCGCATGTCGTCGTCGTCCATGCAGGGCAGGTCGTCGTGGATCAGGCTGTAGGCCTGGATGCATTCGAGCGCGCAGGCGGCTCGCAACACTGAACGCTCCGGCACGTCGAACATCTTGCCGGTTTCCAGCGCGAAGAAGGTCCGCAGCCGCTTGCCGGGCCCCAGCGCCGCATAGCGCATGGCCTCGGTCAGCCGCCCTTCCGGGCCATCGGCGCGCGGCAGGAGCTCGTCCAGGGCCACGGTGACCAGATCGGCGGCCTGGGCCACCCGCTGGGCCAGCGGCTCCGCTGATTGCACAGCGGGCATCAGGTGAACTCGGCGGGCTCAACACCTTGAGCGCCGGCCGCGCCCACGACGATCTTCTCCACGCGCAGGCGCGCAGCCTCCAGCCGGGCTTCGCAGTGCGCCTTCAGCGCCGCGCCGCGCTCGTACATCTGGATGGAATCCTCCAGCGGCGCTTGGCCGGACTCCAGGCGCGCCACGATCTGTTCCAGCTCGGCGAGCGCTTGTTCGAAGGTCAGGGCGGCGATTTCAGTCGGTTCGGGCATGGCTATCACCTAGCGCCGCTCGAAGCGCCGCGTCGACCAGTACTTGTAGCCTTCGCGCAGGGTCATTTGCCAGCCGCGGCGGCGAAGCTCGCGCCCGATCATGACGTTGAAGAAGCCGTGCGCGACGACAACCACGTTCTGGCCGGCCAGGGCCACAGCCTCCAGCTTGCATGCCGCCGCCTCGGCGCGGGTCTCGGCCTCCCTGCGCGTCTCGCCGCCTTCGTGGTGGTTGAAGAACCACCACCAGAACCGCGCCAGGAACCCCCACAGCTTGGGCGAGAGCCGGATCCACGCGGGCCAGTTGGGCGGCGGCAACGGCGCCTCGATCAGCAACGCCTCCTGGGTGAACGCCCGGCCCGCCCCCAGCGCCTGGGCGCTCTCGATGGCCCGCAGCCGGGTCGAGGAGATGAGCACGTCGCAGGTGTCGACGAACGCCGCGAGCGCCGCCGGCGGCGTCTGGCCGGGCGCCAGGCCCATGATCTCGTAGCGCGCCCAGAAGTCGCGGTAATCCCGCGCGGAGAGTTTCACCTTGCGCGACAGCGCCGGCTCCCCGTGGCGGGCGAGGGTGATCGTACCAGGCGCGATGGACCGCTCGGCGGTCACAGCGTCGGCCAGTCCATCCGAACGGCTGGCGTGCAACCCCTCACCCGTCTTGTCCCTACCCCACCGAAAGGGCCCGCACGTGCGCGAGCGCAGACGAGCCCAGAGCCTCAAGGTCGTAACCGCCCTCGAGCGAGGACACAACCCGGCCCTTGGCGTGCCGATTGGCCACCGAGGCGATGGCGCGCGTAGCCCAGGCGAAGTCCTCCGCCTCCAGCGACTGGCCGCCGGCGCCCAGCGGGTCGCGGACGTGGGCGTCGAAGCCCGCGGAGACGATGATCAGGTCCGGGCCGAACGCATCGACCTGGGGCATCAGGCTCTCGAAGGCCTTGCGCCAGACGTCCCGCGACGCCCCTTCCGGCGAGACGGCGTTGGCGATGTTGGGCGAGGTCGGCTCCGACGGGTGGCCGGTGCCGGGCCACATCGGCCACTGCTGGATCGAGGCCAGGAACAGGCCCGGCTGTCCGTCGAACGCGGCCTGGGTGCCGTTGCCGTGGTGGATGTCGAAGTCCACGACGGCCACCTTGGCGAGCCCGGCGGCCTGGGCGGCGCGCGCGGCGATCGCCACGTTGGAGAAGATGCAGAAGCCCATCGGCAACCCAGGCTCGGCGTGGTGCCCCGGCGGCCGCACCGCACAGAAGGCCCGCTTGGCCTCGCCGGCCGCGACGTCGCGCACGGCGCTGATCACCGCCCCGGCCGCCCGGCGCGCGGCGTTCAGGCTGCCCGCCGACATGAAGGTGTCCTCGTCGAGCTTCAGCTTGCCGGCCCCCGGCCGGGCGGCGAAGATCGCGTCGATGTAGGCTCGCCCGTGGACCCGCGCGAGGTCGGCCTCCTCCGCCAGCGGCGCGTCGCGCACCACGTACTTCAGGTCACTGGCGTCGCTCAGCGCATCGGTCACCGCGCGCAGCCGATCCGGTCGCTCGGGGTGCCGTTCGCCTGGACGGTGGTCGAGCATGTCGACATGGGTGTAGAGCGCGATGGTCATGCCTTATCCTAGCGTAGATTCTGCCACGCCCGATGCCTGAACCCCTGATCCGCCGCGCAGGCTCCGCCGACGCCGAAGCCCTTGCCGGGCTGGGCGTCACGACCTTCGTCGAGACGTTCGGGCGCCTCTATACGCCGTCGGATCTGCAGGCCTACCTGGCGGAAGCCTACGACCTGAACCGGACCCGCGCCGACCTGGCGGACCCGGCGAAGGCGTCCTGGCTCGTCGAGGCGGACGGCGAGGCGATCGGCTACGCCCTGGCCGGCCCCTGCGCGCTGCCGCATCCCGAGGTCACGCCCGCGTGCGGCGAGCTGAAGCGCCTCTATTTCCGGAAGGCCTGGCGGAATGGCGGCCTCGGCGCGCGCCTGTTCGCCGAGGTCATGGCCTGGCTGCAGTCCGAGGGTCCGCGGGCGGTGTGGATCGGCGTCTGGTCGGAAAACCACGGCGCCCAGCGATTCTATTCACGGCACGGCTTCGAGAAGGCGGGGGAATACGATTTCCACGTCGGCGCTCAAATCGATCTTGAGTTCATCTTCCGGCGGGCCGCGGAGAGTTTTTGCGCGAATACCGCAGAACGGGCGACAAGAGAACACAATCTCGCCTGAATCTATTCTCAGGTCGGTCGAATATTGCCGCGATTTAACCTTTGACCGGCTTGGCGGAAAGCTCCGCTTTTGGGACCTTGCGCCGGGCGCAACAAGGGTTCGGAACGGCGGTCGGCATGATCAGGATCGGCTACGTCAGATTTCGCGACGCGCGGCGCGGGGCCGATCAGGCCGATCAGGCCGTCGCCTTGAAGGCCCTGGACTGCCACGTGGTGCGGTGCGAGGCGCCGCTGGCCCTGGGCGGGGCGGACCTCTCGGTGCTGAATTCGATCCTCGATTTCATGGCCGACGGTGATGAGCTGGTCGTGCTTCGCCTTGAGCAACTGGCCGCGAGCGGCCGCGGGCTGCTGCAGGTGCTGGAACGCCTGGAGGCGCGCGGCGCCAGCCTGCGGGTGGTCGAGCCGGAACTCTGTAGCCACGGGCCCGGCGGTCAGGCCCTGCGCGCCGCGATCGAAGCGGTGGCGGCGATCGAGCCGGCAAGCGCCCGCCCGCGCCGGCCCGCCGCCAGTCAGGAAATCCGCGCTCTGCAGAGCGCCGGCGTCGGCCCCGTCGAGATCGCCCGCCGCCTTGGCATCTCGCGGATGACCGTGTGGCGCAAGCTGAAGGCCATGGAAGCCTGCAACTGACCTCTTAGTCGGCGGCGTGGGCCGCGCCTCCGCCGGACAGCGTCTTGCGGGTGAACCAGACGAACGGGATCAGCACCACCATCAGCCAGGCCGAGATCCAGAAGATCTGGTCGGTCGCCAGCAGGAAGGCCTGATTGGTCACCTGGTTGGTCACCGCGCCGACCGCCTGCTGCAGGCTCAAGCCGGCGCCCCGCAGCTTCTGGATGGCGCCGACGAAGGCCGGGTCGGTGGACCCCATGACCTCCGCAAGACGGCTCTGGTGCAGGGTCGCGGACTGCTCCCAAAGGGTGGTGACCAGCGAGGCCGCGAAGCTGCCGGCGGTGATCCGCGCGAAGTTGTAGAGCCCGGAGGCCTGCGGGACCTGGTGCCCGGGGACGCCGTTGAGGGTGAGCGTGATCATCGAGACGAAGAAGGTGCTCATCGCGATGCCCTGCACGAGCATCGGCACGACCAGGGTCGCGAAGCTCACCTCCGTGGTGAACTGCGAGCGCAGGAAGAACGAGCCCGCGAAGGCTGCGAGCGAGATGGTCGCCGTCCAGCGCGCGTCGAGCTTGTTCATCATCCGCGCCGCGAACGGGGTCAGGAACACCGCCACCACCCCTGACGGCGCCGCGACCAGCCCCGCCCAGGTCGCGATATAGCCCATCCGGGTCTGCAGCCAGAGGGGTTGCAACAGGTTCGCGCCGAAAAACAGCGCATAACCGATGCACGAGACGACGGTGGCAATGACGAAGTTCGGCGACTTCATCAGCGAGAGGTCGACGATCGGATGCTCCTCGTTCAGCTCCCAGATCAGCCAGGCCGTGAAACCGATCAACGCGATGATCGCCTCGACGACGATTGCCGGCGAGTTGAACCAGTCGGCGTCCTTGCCGGTGTCGAACATCACCTGCAGCGCCCCGACCCAGGTGAGCAGCAGGAAGAAGCCGGTGCGGTCGATCGGCACGGTGCGCGTCGGGGTCTCGCGGCTTCGCATGTTGCGCCAGCAGAGGACGGCGCAAACCAGCCCCACCGGCAGGTTGATCAGGAAGATCCACGGCCAGGAGATGTTGTCGGAGATGTAGCCGCCGAGGATCGGCCCGCAGATCGGCGCCACCAGGGTGGTCATCGACCAGATCGCCAGGGCCGTACCGCGCTGCGCGGCCGGGAAGATCATGATCAGCAGCGCCTGCGAACCCGGGATCATCGGCCCCGATACCGCGCCCTGCAGGATGCGGAAGACGATCAGCGACGGCAGGTTCCAGGAGATGCCGCAGAGGAACGAGGCGAGCGTGAACAGCGCCACCGAGCCCACGAACGTCTTCACCACCCCGTAGCGCATCATCAGCCAGCCGGTCAGCGGCACCGAGACGCCATTGGCCACTGCGAACGAGGTGATCACCCAGGTGCCCTGGCTGGTGCTGACGCCGAGGTTGCCGGCTATGGTCGGGATCGAGACGTTGGCGATGGTCGAGTCCAGCACCTGCATGAAGGTGCCGAGCGCCAACGCGATGGAGGTGATCGCCAGCAGGGCGCCCGTCATCGGGGCGGGCATGGCGGGCGATGCGGCTGCGTTGTCGGACATGGCCGGCTCCTATCGACCCGGACGGCTCAGTTGGCGCCGGAGATGTCGACCTTGACCTTCATCGACAGCCCGACCCGCAGCGGGTGCTGCGCTAGCTCCTTGGGGTCGAGGTCGATGCGCACCGGCAGGCGTTGGACGACCTTGATCCAGTTGCCCGAGGCGTTCTGGGCCGGGATCAGCGAGAAGGCCGAACCGGTGCCGCCGGAAAGGCCGCGCACGCGCCCGTGGAACTTCACGCCCGAGCCGTAGAGGTCGGAGGTCAGGATCACCGGCTCGCCCGGGCGCACCTTCTTGAGCTGCACTTCCTTGAAGTTGGCGTCCACATAGGCCTCCGCGGCAGGGACGATGGCCATCAGCGGCGCGCCGACCGCCACCTGCTGGCCGACCTCGACCTGCTTCTTGGAGACGATGCCGCTGACCGGCGCCTTGATCACCGTGCGGTCCAGCGCGAGCTGGGCGGCGTCCAGCTTGGCCTTGGCCGCCGCGACCTCGGGGTTCTGCTCGAGGCTGACACCGGCGATCAGTACGTGGTTGGCTTCACGGCTACCGAGCGCCGCCTGCCGCGCCGCCGTGGCCTGGGCGAGCTCCGCCTGGGCCTGGGCGAACTTGTTGCGCGCGTCGGTCAGCTCGTCGCCGGAGACCGCGCCGGAGGCCGACAGCGTCTGGCGCCGCGTCAGGTCGGTGCGCGCCCGCTCCAGGTCGGACCTGGCGCGGGCGATGTCGGCGTCGCGGGCGCTCACCTGGCCGGCGAGCGCGGTATCGCTGGCCGCATAGCCGCGCACCTTGCGTTCGGCCTGGCCCAGGGCCGCCTGCGCCTGCTCGACGAGGATCCGAGCATCGGAGTCGTCGAGGGTGACCAGCGGGTCACCGGCCTTGACCGACTGCGTCTCTTGCACCAGCACCTTGGCGACCGGCCCGGCCACCAGCGGCGTCACCTGGGCCACCTCCGCACCGACATAGGCATTGTCGGTCGAAACGCTCTTGCCGGCGAATATCAGCCACCAGGCCCCATAGAGCACGGCGGCGATCAACACCGCGGCGGCGAGCCAGGTCAGAAGCCGCGTGCGCCGCGCCCGGGCGGTGGCCTGGCTGCTCGCCACGCCGAGCGGCTCGGCGGCAGGGGCTTTGGAAAGGGTGGCGGTGTTGGACATCGAGGTGGTCCTTGGCGTTCGGTCGAGGGTCAGATGGGATGTCAGGCGGCGGCGTGGAACCCGCCGCCCAGCGCGCGGACGAGCTGGACGTCGAGGGCGAGCGCGCGGGCATCGAGGTCGGCGACGGTGCGGCGGCGGCGAAGCACCCCCTGCTCGGCCAGAAGAACCGTCGGATAGGTGGCGAGCCCGCCCTGGTAGCGCAGCTTGGCGATACGGTAGGCGTCCTCGCTGGCCGCGAGCGCCGCACGGGAATCGGCAAGCTGGGCCGAGAGCGCCTTGCTGGAAGCGACGACGTCGGCGACTTGGCGGAAGGCCTCTGTCACGGCGGCGTCATAGCTCGCTACCGCCGCGTCGCGATCAGCCTCGGCGCCGCGATACCCCGCGCGCAGGCGTCCGCCGTTGAAGATCGGCAGGCTGACCGCCGGCCCCACCGACCCGATGTCGGAGCCCGACGTCGTGAGCTTGTTCAGGAACAGCGACTGCACGCCGATGAAGGCGGCCAGGTTCACATCCGGGAAGAAGGCGGCGCGCGCCTCATGGATGCGCTCGGCCGCGGCTTCGGCGCGCCAGCGGGCTGCGGTCACGTCCGGGCGGCGGCCCACCAGGTTGGCGGCGATTTCGCTCGGCAGGCCCAGCGGCTTCAGCGCCGCCGCGCTCGGCCGCGTCAACGCCAGGCCGCGGTCGGGGCCTGCGCCGGCCAATGCTGCCAGCCGGTTGCGGGTCAGCGCGATCTGTTCGTCGACGGCGGCGAGGTCGGCCTTGGCCTGCAGGGGCTCAGCCTCCGCCTGGCGCTGCTCGGCCAGGGTGTCGAGACCATTGGCGACGCGGCTTTTCACGAGCTGGCTCGTCTCGCCCTGCACCGCCATGGCGCGCTCGGCCACGTCGCGTTCGGCGTAGAGCCGGGCGAGATCCGCGTAGGCCGCGGCCACATTGGTCGAAAGCATCAGGCGCGCCTCGGCGGCGTCGGCCTCGGCGGCGCGCGCGTCGGAGACGGCCGCGGCCACCGCGGCGCGGTTCTTGCCCCAGAAGTCCAGTTCCCAGCTGAAGTCCAGCGTCGCGCGGCCATAGTCGTTGTAGCCCTGTGGCACGAACTGCGGCGGGATCCCCAGGTTGTAGCTCTGCTTCATCTCCTCGGCGCTGGCGTTGGCCGAAACCGTCGGAAGCGTCCGCGACCGCGCGATCGCCGCCATCGCTTCGGCCTTGCGCACCCTCGCCTGCGCCGCCGCCAGGTTCGGCGAGCCGGCCAGCGCTTCCTCCATCAGCCCGTCGAGTTGGCGGTCGCCATAGGCCGTCCACCAGCCATCGCCGGGCCACTCGGCGCGCGGCGCGGCGAGGCTCTCGGCGGTCGCATAGGATTGCGGCGCTTTCGCCACCCGCGCCGGGGTCGGCGCCGGAAGGCTGGCGCAGGCGCTGAGCGCGGTCGCCGCCAGAAGGCCGGCCACCGCCATCGGCAGACGAGAGCGTTGCGGCGAAGGGAGGAAACGGCTCATGAGCAGACTCTTGTCATACCGTACGGTACGGTCATATATTGCGGTGGAGCATATAGCGAGCGCCGCTGCGGCGCGTCAAGACTGACCATACGGTACGGTTGGAAAAAAGATGCAACTGACGAAAACCAGACTGGATCGCGACGCCCGCCGGGAGCTCATCCTGGACGTGGCGCAGGAGGTCTTCCTGGAAGAAGGTTTCGCCAACGCCTCCATGTCGACCATCGCCGCGCGATTGGGCGGCTCGAAGGGTACGCTCTACAACTACTTCAAGAGCAAGGACGACCTGTTCGTCGCCTATGTAGAGCGCCGGTGCCTGTGGCAACAGGACGAGACCTTCGCCCTGAAGCCCGGCGAGACCGCGCGCCAGGCCCTGCAGCGCATCGGCCGCTCCTTCCTGGCCCATGTGATGAACGAGACGACGCTGCGCAACTTCCGCCTGATCGTCGCCGAGGCGGAGCGGGCGCCGGAGATCGGGCGGACCTTCTACGAGGCCGGCCCCGAGCGCGGCACGGCGCGCCTGGCGGACTTCATGGCCGCGCTCGACGCCGTCGGGGCGCTTGACGTGCGCGGCGACCCGCTAGTCGCCGCCCAGCACTTCCTGGGCCTGATCCAGGCGCCTACGTTCAAGGGCCGGCTTTGCAACGCCGTTCCCGAGTTCAGCGGAAAGCAGATGGACGAGGTCACCACGCGAGGCGTGCAGACCTTCCTGCGCGCCTACGCCCCGAAGGCCTGAGCACCGCTCACCAGCCCTCGCGCCGCCGCCGCGCCTGGACGAACCCCACGAACGCCCTCAGCGCCGAGGGCGGGTGGCGCCGGCTCGGATAGTAGAGCAGCGGGCCAGGAAAATGTTCGGCCCAGTCGTCCAGCACGCTGACCAGGCGCCCCGACGCCACGTAGGGCGCCGCGAACCCGTCGAAGGTCGCGTGGAAGCCCACCCCGTCCAGGGCCGCCCGCAGCAGCAGGCTCGAGCTTGACGAGATCAGCGGCCCCCGGACCGGAACGGTCACAGCCTCGCCGTCCTTTTCGAAATGCCACGGCGGCTCCGCGCCGCTGGGAAAGCGCACCTGTAGGCACGGCCGGTCGAGCAGGTCGCGCGGATGGGTCGGCGCGCCGTGGCGGGCGACCAGTTCCGGCGCTGCAACGATCACGAAGTTCTGCGGCGGCCCCAGGGGCATGGCGACCATGTCCTGCGCCAGGCTCTCCTCCCAGCGCACGCCTGCGTCGAAGCCCTTGGCGACGATGTCGACCAGGGCGGTCTCCGCGACGATCTCCAGCCGCACGGCCGGATAGGCCGCCAGGAAGTCGGCGACCAGCGGGGCGATCGCCAGGTCCACAGCCGGCTCGGGCGCGTTGATCCGCAGCGTTCCGGACGGTTGCGCCTGCGCCGAGCGCGCCGCGTCCACCGCCGCGGCGATCTGGCCGAGCGCCGGCTGTAGCGAGCTGAGCAAGGCGGCGCCCGCCTCCGTCAGCGCCACGCTGCGGGTGGTGCGGTTGAGCAGGCGCACGCCAAGCCGCGCCTCCAAATCGCGCAGGTTCTGACTGAGCGTCGAGGCCGATACGCCGCGCTCCACCGCCGCGCGCCGGAAGTTGCCGTGCCGCGCGATCGCCGCGAAGCTGTCCAGCGCGCCGAGATCCATTCTGTCCATTGTTCGGATTTCCGCACAGTCCGTTTGGCACTATGCCGCTAATCCTTTGGAATGCGCAGGCCTAGTTTGCAGGCTGTCCCGGCGATGGGGCTGGCAGGAGGTTCACGATGAAGATGCGCAAACTCGGCAAGACCGGTCCCGAAGTCTCCGCCATCGGCCTCGGCGCGATGGGCATGTCGGGCATGTACGGGCCGTCGGACCGGCAGGAGAGCCTGGCTACGATCCACGCCGCGCTCGACGCCGGAATCAATCTGATCGACACCGGCGACTTCTACGGCATGGGCCACAACGAGATGCTGATCGGCGAAGCGCTCAAGGACGGGGCGCTCAAAGGCCGCAGCCGCGACGACGTCCTGCTCAGCGTGAAGTTCGGCGCCCAGCGCGGGCCCGACCAGTCCTGGATCGGTTTCGACGCCCGGCCCTCCTCGGTCAAGACCGCCTGCGCCTACAGCCTGCAGCGTCTGGGCCTCGACCACATCGACATCTACCGCCCCGCCCGCCTCGACCCCAACGTGCCGATCGAGGACACCATCGGCGCCATCGCCGAGCTGGTGCAGGCGGGTTACGTGCGCCATATCGGCCTTTCGGAAGTCGGCGCGGCGACCATCCGCCGGGCCGCCGCCGTCCACCCGATCGTCGATCTGCAGATCGAGTATTCCCTGATCTCCCGGGGCGTGGAGGATGAAATCCTGGCCGTCACCCGCGAGCTCGGCGTCGCGATCACCGCCTATGGCGTGCTGAGCCGCGGCCTGATCGGCGGCCACATGCAAGGCGCGATCGCCACGACAGGCGTCCACGGCCAGGGCGACTTCCGCGGCCACAGCCCGCGCTTCCAGGGCGAGAACCTGCAGAGGAACCTGGCCCTGACCGAGGCCCTGCGGGCGGAAGCCGGCAAGCTCGGCCTCTCACCCGCCCAGGCCGCGATCGCCTGGGCGCTGGCCAAGGGCGACGACATCGTCCCGGTGATCGGCGCTCGCACCCGCGCGCGCCTGGCGGAGGCGCTGGGCGCGCTCGACAAGCCGCTGACGCCGGACGCCGTGGCCGCCCTCGAAGCGGCCGTGCCGAAAGACGCCGCGGCCGGTGACCGCTATCCCGCGATGCAGATGGCCAACCTGGACAGTGAGCGGCGTTCTTCCCGCCCTTGATGGGCAGGGAGGCAGGGAACTGGACATCGCGGAGCCGACGCCCCATCCTCCGCGTTCAAACAGACGTTCGTTACGAGGGGCAGCCGCCCATGTTCATGCGTTTCTTCACTGAGCTTCGCCAGGCCAAGGTGCCGGTGACGCTGAAGGAATACCTCATGCTCATGGAGGGGCTGGACAAGCAGGTCATCGATCGCTCGGTCGACGATTTCTACTACCTGTCCCGCGCCGCCCTGGTGAAGGACGAGAAGAACATCGACAAGTTCGACCAGGTCTTCGCCCACGTCTTCAAGGGCCTGGAGCGGATGGGCGACGACGTCACCGCCGACATCCCGGCCGAATGGCTGAAAAAGCTCTCCGACCAGTTCCTCACCGAGGAGGAGAAGGCGCAGATCGAGGCCATGGGCGGCTTCGACAAGCTGATGGAGATGCTGGCCGAGCGCATCAAGGAGCAGAAGGAGCGCCACGAGAAGGGCGACAAAGCGATCGGCACGGGCGGAACCTCGCCCTTCGGCGCCGACGGCTATCACCCCGAAGGCATCCGCATCGGCCAGGACAAGGGCCGTCACGGCAAGGCGATCAAGGTCTGGGACAAGCGCGAGTACAAGAACCTCGACGACCAGGTCGAGCTCGGCACCCGCAATATCAAGGTCGCTCTGCGCCGCCTGCGCAAATGGGTGCGCGAGGGTTCGCCCGACGAACTCGACATGAACGGCACCATCCACGGAACCGCCGAGAAGGGCTACCTCGACATCCACATGCGCCCCGAGCGGCGCAACAAGATCAGCGTGCTGATCTTCTTCGACATCGGCGGGTCGATGGACAGCCACATCAAGGTCTGTGAGGAGCTGTTCTCGGCCGCCCGCTCCGAGTTCAAGAACATGGAGTTCTACTACTTCCACAACTGCCTCTACGAGAGCGTGTGGAAGGACAACCGGCGCCGTCACGCCGAGAAGATCAACACCTGGGACGTGCTCCACAAGTTCCCGCACGACTACAAGGTGATCTTCGTCGGCGACGCCACCATGAGCCCCTATGAGATCACCTATCCCGGCGGCTCGGTGGAGCACTGGAACGAGGAAGCCGGCGCCGTCTGGATGGATCGGGTGGCCAACATCTATTCGCACATGGTCTGGCTGAACCCGACCGCCGAGCGGCACTGGGACTACACGCCCTCGGTCGGCGTCCTGAAGCAGCTTATGAACGACCGCATGTTCCCGCTGACCCTGGCCGGGCTGGAAAAGGCCATGAAGGAGCTCGCCCGCTAGACGGGATCCCATGAGCGACAACCTGACGAACGAGGCCCCACAAGACCTCGAGACCGAACAGACCGAAGCCGCCACCAAGGCCGCCGTGTTCTGCGCCGCCGAGCGGCTGTTCGCCCTGCACGGCTTCCAGAACGTCTCCGTGCGAGACATCACCGCCGAGGCCGGCGTCAACCTGGCGAGCGTGAACTACCACTTCGGCTCCAAGGACGCCCTGCTGTTCGAGATCTTCCGGCGGCGCACGGGCGAGCTGAACCGCGAGCGGGCGCGGATGCTGCATGAGGCCAACGACCGCCACGACGGCAAGCCGCCGGTGCGCGACATCCTCGAGGCCCTGTTCGCCCCACCGCTGCGCTGGGCCGATCCCGCCAACGACCGGCGGATCAGCGTCCAGTTCATCATCCGGGCGCGGTCTGAGGGCACGGCGGAGATGCGCGACGCCCTGCAGAACGACGTCAGCCACCTGGCGCGCTTCGCGGAGGCGCTGAAAGCCGCGCGCCCCGACCTGCCGGCGGAGACCGTCTACTGGCGGCTGCACTTTGCGCTGGGCATGGTTCACAACAACCGCTTCGTCGAGTTCGACCGGCTGCATCACCTGTCCGATGGCCTGACGCGCGAAGGCGACGTGGCCGCCCTGCTCAGCCGCATGCTGGATTTCGCCGAGGCGGGCTTCCTCGCCGCCTAAAAGCCTTCCTGTGCGACCACCGCGGTCACGCCGGCCTTGCGGAAGGTCACGCCCCGGTAGGTCGCCTCTCCGTTCCGCTCGGCCGCGCCGGTCAGTTGCAGGAACGTCGCCCAACGGTCCTCCGGCAGCAGCAACACCCGCCCCGTGGCGTCCTGATGAGCGTCGATCTCCAGATCGGCCTCTTCGCGGATATTGCGCGCGCCAGCCTTCGCCGGGTCGCGCTCATCGAGATGGGTCGGAGCGGGCGTGGTCATGTGACGCCAACCGTCGGCGCGGCGCGCGGTTCCGCCTAGGCGGCCTTCGTCAGGACGATCGTCGCCTCGAGCGTCTGCTCCTGCTTGGCGTGGACGGTGATCGCCGCATCGAATGTATCGAGGATGCCCATCGCCCAGTCGGGTAGCGAGAGGTCGCTGCGCCCGGTCGCCAGCCGCAACTGAACCGCGGCGATGTCGCGATAGAGGGTCTTGTGGGTGTTGTGCGGCACGAAGCGCACCGTCTCGAACCCGCCCGCCTGCGCCATGGCCTGCACCCGGGTGCGCGAGAACAACCACTTGTCGTCCAGCGCGTGGAAGGCGGGGTCCTTCGTATCCGGATCGCTGCGCGCGGCAATGTCGCGCGCGAGGTTCGTCAGGGCGGTTTCGGCCGCCGGATCCAGCGGTGACTTTCGCAGCAGCGCCTCGGCCAGGATGCGCTCGAACGCCAGCCGCACGATCGCCCAGCCGTTGAACGGTTCGAAGAAGATCGCGTGGCCGCCGGGCTTCAGCGCGCGGCCGGCGGCGGCCACCCCGCGCTCCGGGCTGTCCAGGTGGTGCAGGATCGAGGCGCCGGTGACGAGATCGAAGGCGCCCGGCGAAACCGTCTCGCTCATGGCGTCCATCTTCACGCAGGCCACCTCGTCCGCCGCGCCCTCGGCCAGGACGTAGTTCGCCAGCATGGCCAGCAGTTCGCCGGAGAGGTCGGTCGCCACCATCCGCGCGCCGGGAAACAGCCTGCGGCAAGGCACGACGGAATTGACGCCCGAACCGCTACCAACGTCGAGGATCAGCGGCCGTTGGGCCACGGCGATCCCGGAAGCCTCCAGCCCCTGGCGGAACAGTTTTTCGAAGTGGTCGCTGGCCGCATAGCGCCGGTGATATTCCTCGGCGTTGGCCTTGAACTGGTCGGTGATGGTGGCGCTGGAGGCCTGATCCTCGACGCTCCAGACCAAGACCTCGCCACCGTCGCTCTGCAGGTGCGGCGAAAGCTCGGCGCGGAACAGCGGCGCAGCCCAGGCCGGCGGGCGACCGCCCGGCGTGCGGGGCGCCGCGGCCGGCTTGCCGCGCAGGAGGTTCATCAGCGACGCCATCGTCCCACCCCTAAGGGAAGGTCGCAGGGCAGGCAATCAGGCGGCCAGGCTCCAGGCGAACTTCAAATCGTCGACAAACTGGGCGTAGGCCTGGGCCTTGGCGTCCGCGTCGGGCACGCGCAGCAGGTAGGACGGGTGATAGGTCACCACGCCCTGCGCCTGGTCGGCCAGCTGCAGCGCCTGATGGCGCATCTTGCCGATCAGCGTCGCCCTGCCGAACACCGACAGCGCCGCCGTCGCGCCCATGGCCACGATCACCCTTGGCCGAACGAGGCGGCGCTCGGCGTCCAGCCACCAGCGGCAGGCGGTGATCTCCCCGGTGTTGGGCGTCTTGTGGATGCGCTTCTTGCCGCGCAACTCGTGCTTGAAGTGCTTGACGGCGTTGGTGACGAAGGCCTGGTCGCGGGGCACGCCGGCGGCGGCGAGCGCCTTGTCCAGCACCTGGCCCGCCGGTCCCACAAAGGGGCGCCCGGCCAGGTCTTCCTGGTCGCCGGGCTGCTCGCCCACCAGCATCAGCTTCGCGCGGCCCGGCCCCTCGCCCGCCACGCCTTGCGTCGCGTCGCGGTAGAGGTCGCAGCGGCGGCACATCTGCACGCCGGCCTGCACGGCCTCCAGGCTGGTCGCCGCCTCGCCGTCAAAGGCGGCGTCGCGACTGGCCCGCTGCGCCGCGCGCACGACGCGGCGGGAGGGCTCGGAGGGCGCTTGGCTGACCATGGAACTGGTTCGGGTCTCGGCGCGAGCGATCAGGTCCGGAATGAGCCGCGCCTCGGGCAGGTTCCGCCAGTAGCGCTTGGGCATCTCCCTGCGCATCGCGTCCACCTCCAGCCGCGCGGGGTTGAAGATCGAGGCGTAGTAGGTACGCCAATAGTCCTCGAGGCCGTCCTCGCGCGGCGCGTCGGCGGGATCGGCGCCCGGCAGCATCACGAGGCTTTCGCGGTCCCAGTGGGCGCAGGCGTCCGGCGTCAGGATCGAGAAGTTCATCGTCGCGAAGCGGCGCACGAAGAACGGCGCGGTGATCTCGGTCACCCGGTGCGCCGGCTCGAACCAGGCGACGTGGCTCTCCTCGCCCGGGCCGGCCACCTGCCGGAATTGCGCGAACGCCTTCATCTTGCTCGCCGCCAGGCCCACCGCCTTGGCGAAGCCTTGCGCCTTGCGCACGTCCGGATCGGCATGCCGGCGCAGCAGATGCGGTTCGCGCTGCAGGCGCCAGAGCAACCGATAAAGCAGCGCGAACCGCTCGTCAGAGCGGTGCAGGATCGCCTTGTCGGCCAGTTCGATGAAATCCCGAGGCACCGTGAACACGGGCCCGCCAGCAGCCGGGGCCGGCGCGCCCTCGCCGAAGAGCTCGCCCGCCCCGTCCACGGTCCAGAGCGCCTCGCCTGGCGCGACCTGGCTGGCGCGCAGCGCCCGCGCCGCATCGCGCCAGCCGGCGAGATCGGTTTCGGAAGCCAGGCGCACGGTGAACATCAGAGGAGCTTCAGGTCGGGGTCAGCGATCCGCCCGTTGTAATGTTCTATATTTGTTCTGTCCAGAGTGCTTCCCGCTCACGGGAGATCATCGTGAGTGGACGAGACGGGCTCTGGATGTGGGGCGACGACCCTGTTCATCCCGATTGGCTTGGTCACGCCAATCGGGATGAACAGGCCCTAGCGGCTTCCGCCTTTCGGCCAGACTCTGCTAGAGCAGGGTCATTGAATTCATCCATTGCCCTCGAAGGAGCCGCCCGACCGGCGCGTTAGGCCGGCGAGCGGCGTCGCGATTTGGACGCCAAGATTGAAGCCGCAACCGACGACGCGGGCGAGGACAGCCTCGTCGCCCGCGAGGCCGCCTATGAGAAGTTCGTCTGGGACAACCTGAGACGCAACTACCTCGGCAACTACCTGCACGGCATGCTGGGCATGACGGGTTTTCGCCTGTTCAACGCGCCAACCTTCCTGCCCTCCTACATCCACCAGGTGTCGGGTTCGAACGCCATCGTCGGCCTGGCGATCGCGTTGCAGCAGGTGGGCGGCGTGATCTCGCCGATCTTCACCGGCGCCAAGGTCGAACATCGCAAGAAGGTGATGCCGGCGGCCATGTGGATGGGAAGCCTGGGCCGCGCCGCGATCCTGATGGTGGCGCTGTCCGGCTGGTTCCTGAAGGGCAAGCCGCTGGTCGCCGCGCTCCTCATCTTCATCTTCCTGTTCGGCCTCTTCATGGGCGCCCAGCGGGTGGTGTTCAGCCTCTTGATGTCGAAGGTGATCCCACTCAGTCGGCGCGGCCGGCTGCAGGCGTGGCGCAATGCCACCGGCGGGGCGATCGCCGCGGTGCTGGCCTGGGTGGCGGGCCGCTACTTCATCGCCCCCAACCTGTTCGGCAACGGCTATTCCACCACCTTCCTGTTCGGCTTCGTGCTGACCAGCCTGGGCCTGTCCGCGCTGCAGATCCTGCTGCGCGAGCCGGAGCCCCCGACCTCACGGCCACAGGCGCGGGTGCGCGACCGGTTCCGCGAGTTCCCGCAGCTGATCCGCCAGGACAGGGGCTACGGCTTCTTCCTGCTGGTGCAGATGCTGGCGGTCTCGGCGCGTATCGCGACGCCGTTCTACATCCTCTACGTCGCCAAGTTCATCGGCGGGGGCGGCGAGATCCTGGGCCTGCTCACCTTCGCCGTCCTGGCGGCGGACACGGCGTCGAACCTGCTGTGGGGTTATCTCGGCGACAAGACTGGATTTCGCCTCGTCCTGCTGTTCGCGATCCTGGGCTGGACCGCTTCGACCTTCGTGCTGATGGGCTTGCATGGCCTGGTCCCGATCGTGCTGGCGTTCGGGGGCCTGGGCGCTTCCCAGGCCGGCTACATGATGGGCTCGCAGACGATGATCCTCGAGTTCGGCCACCGCGACGACCTGCCGATGCGCATCGCCGTCTCCGCGACGGCGGAGAGCATAACCGCAACGATCGGGCCGTTGATGGGCGGCTGGATGGCCGACCTCTTCGGCTACAACGTGGTCTTCGGCGCCTCGGCCGGCATGCTGATCGCTGCCTTGGTGATCCTGGTGCTGGCGGTGCGCGAGCCCCGCACCGCACGGCTGGCGGCGCTCTGACGGAAAATCGGCAAGCGCCGATGTCGGATCGCGCCGTACGATCGCGTCCTTGGATCGAGCCTTCAAGGAGCCCGCCATGCGCATGATCTTCGTGAACCTCCCGGTGAAGAGCGTGGAGGCGTCGCGGCGCTTCTTCGGCGCGCTGGGTTTCACCTTCAACGCCCAGTTCAGCGACGCCAACACCGCCTCTATGGTGATCGAGGAGAATATCGTCGCCATGCTGCTGGAGGAGGAGCGCTTCCAGGGCTTCATCAACGGCGACATCGCCGACGCCGCCAAGGGCAAGGAGGTGCTGATCGCGCTCTCCTGCAACAGCCGCCAGGAGGTCGAGGAGACCCAGGCCAAGGCGCTGGCCGCCGGGGCCAAGCCGTGGAAGCCGCCGCAGGACCACGAGGGCTTCATGTACGGCACGAGCTTCCAGGACCTCGACGGCCACGTCTGGGAGTTGGTGTGGATGAACCCCGCGGCGATCCAACCGCAGGCCTAGGCCGCCGCCTTCTTCTGCTCCGCCGCTCGACTGATCCGCGCCTTGGCGACCTCGTTCGCCACGTCGGAGGTTGGGCGGTGCTCGGCCTTCGACCGGTCGAGCACTTCGCCCAACGTCTCCATCAGGCGCGAGAGCTTGGCTTCCACCCAGGCCGGGTCGAACGCCTCGCCGCGGTCGAGGGCGCGGATCTCGCCCGCCACATTGATGATCCCACCGCCGTTGATAACATAGTCCGGCAGGTAGAGCAGCCCGCGCTCATAAACCGCACGGCCCACCTCGGGGTCGGCGAGCTGATTGTTGGCGCCGCCGGCGATCACCTTGGCCTTCAGCCTGGGCAGGGTGTCGGCGTTGACCGCGCCGCCGAGCGCGCAGGGGGCGAAGACCTCCGCCTCGGCGTCGAAGATCAGGTTGGGCGCAACCACCTTGGCGCCGGTCTTCTCGGCGACCTGGCGCAGGGCGTCTTCGTTGACGTCGGTGATGATGAGCTTGGCGCCGGCGGCGTGCAGCTTCTCGGCCAGGAAGCCGCCGACATGGCCGACGCCCTGGACCGCCACGGTGACGCCGTCGAGGTCACGGTTCAACGCGCGCCGCACGCCGAGGGTGACACCGCGGAATACGCCCTCGGCGGTGACCGGGCTCGGGTCGCCGGACGCCGCGCCGTGGCCGGTCAGGCCCGCCACATAGCGTGTCGTCTTGCGCGCGTGCATCAGGTCGGCGGGCGAGACGCCCACGTCCTCGGCCGTCCAATATTTGCCGCCCACGTCCTCGACCGCGCGGCCGAAGGCCTCGAACAGCGCCGGGGTCTTCTGGGTGCGGCTGTCGCCGATGATCACGGCCTTGCCGCCGCCCAGCTCCAGATCGGCCATGGCGTTCTTGTAGGACATCGCCCGCGAGAGCCTGAGCGCATCCTCCAGCGCCACCTCGGCGCTCGCGAACGGCCACATGCGGCAGCCGCCCGCCGCTGGCCCTCGGGCCGTGGAATGCACGGCGATGATGCATTTCAGGCCGGTTTTTTCGTCAAAGAAGGCGTGGACGCCTTCGTGGCCCTCAAAAGCAGGGGAATCGAACAAGGTCATGCCGCGGACATCACTGGGTTTGGGAAGGGTTTTGCGCCAGCGTCCTACCCCCGCCGCGCCGCCCTCACAACCCCGCCGCGACCTGCGGCCGGTTTCCAGGGGTGGGCGCCGTCGGAATCTTCGGCGCGCCGGAGGGCAAGGGCGCGGCCGGATCGCGGATGAAGGCCAGGATGTCCTTCCAGACCACCGGCCCCTGCTTGTCGCGCATCATCAGGTGCCATCCCCTGGCGTAGTAGGCCGAGCGGTCGCTGGGCTTGAGCTGCGAGGCCGCCTTGAACGCCGCCTTGCGCGGGATGATCTGGTCGTGGGCGCCGTAGAGGTAGAGCGTCGGTATGGAAGCCTGGCCGACATCCTGGGCCGCCTTGTCCATGGTCGTCACGAGGCCATAGAGCGTGTCCGACCGCGCGCCCCAGATCATCAAGGGGTCGCGGCCCATGGCCATCAGCTCCTTGCGGTTGTCGGTCGGGCTGATCCTGGACGTAAGCCAACTCGGCGGCGTGTAGACCTTCGGCCCGGTGAAGTTGGCAGCGAACCACAGCAAGGTCTTGTAGGGCAGCGGCTGCTCAGCCCAGCCCCACACCGCGGGCGACAGGAGCACCAGCCGGTCGGCGGTCGGAGGCCGGTCCGAGGCGAAGGCCTCCGCGGCCACCGCCCCGCCCAGGCTTTCGCCGGCCACAACCACCAGCGCCTTCGGATATTTGGCTCGGGCCAGCGCCGTGACCGTACGCAAGTCCTCCGTCATCAGGCCGTCGCCCGCCCAGATGCCGCGGTCGGGCGAGCGGCCGAAGCCGCGCTGGTCGTAGGCGATGGTGGTCACGCCCTGCTTGGCCCACCAGGGCGCGGCCAGGTGGAAGGCGTTGGCGTAGTCGTTCATGCCGTGGACGCCCACGATCACCGCCCACGGCTCTCCGACGGCGTCCCATTCGGAAAGGCCCAGCTTTGCGCCGTCGAAGCTGATGATGTCGCTGGTCTCCAGCCGCGCGCCCTGGAAGCCTAGGGGCGGCTTGCCGGCCTGCTGCACCATCAGGGGCGTGCAGCCGGCCAGCATCACGGCGGCGAGAAGGGCGGCAAGGAAGCGCGTCATCGTCTCGAAACCAGCTTCCCGCTCCTTCCCGGCCGCCGGCGCCTAGGCCGCCAGCTGCGCCCTTTCCTGGGCGATCAGCTTGGCGAAAGCAGGGCGCTCGCTGATCTTCGCCACATAGGCCGCCGAGCGGGGATGGGAGCCGCCGTCCACGGAGCAGTCGGCAAGGCTCATGGTGAGCAGCGGGCTCACCACGGCGATGTCGGCCAGGGTGAAGCGGTCCTCGACCAGGTAGCCGGAGGCCGGCAGCACGCGTTCCAGGTAGTCGAGCAGCTTGGGGAATTCGGTCTTCTGGGCTTCGTCGGCCGCCGCCATATCGCCCGGCCGGCCGAAGAACTTCGGCGAGACCACGCGGTTGAAGAAGATCTTGCCGCCGCAGGCCGCCACGATGGTGTCGCCGAACTCCTCGTACCAGATCGCCCGCGCCCGGTTCTTGGGGTCGGTCGGGATCAGGTTCGGCTCCGGCTTGATCGCGTCCAGATAGGTGATGATCGCCGTGGAGTCGGAGATCAGGAAGTCGCCGTCCTTGAAGCCCGGCATCTTGCCGAAGGGACTGGCCTCCTTGAACTCCGGCGGTCCGCCCTGGCCGCCGGCCATCACCAGTTCGAAATCGAGACCCTTCTCGGTGGCGAAGACCACCGTCTTGCGCACATAGGGTGACATGGTTGAGCCGTAGATGATCATGATGCGTCTCCTTCCGTCCCGGCGCCCGGCAACCGCATCCGCCAGACGCCCTTGAAGTCCTCCGGATCGGCGGGCTTGCCGTGCCGGGTGATGACCAGCCGGCCCTGCCGGGCCAGCCCGATGGCGGTCGTGCGCACGCGCGACAGGCTGCGACGCCAGGCGTCGGGATCCGCGGCGCGCGCGACGTCCTCAGGTGAGACGCTCTTGCCTGCGGGGATTCGACCGAGCAGCTCGAAAATCGTCGTCTCGAGCGGATCCATGGCTCAGCCGCCCCGCTTCAGCGTCTCGCGCGCGATAACCACCTGCTGGATCTGGCTGGTGCCTTCGTAGATGCGGAAAATCCGCACGTCGCGATAGAGCCGTTCGATCCCGTGGTCGGCGACATAGCCCGCGCCGCCGAAGATCTGCACCGCCCGGTCGGCGACCCGGCCGACCATCTCGGAGGCGAAGTATTTGGCGGCCGCCGCTTCCATGGTCACGCTCCGGCCCGCGTCGCGCTTGCGGGCGGTCTCCAGCGTCAGCGCCTTGGCGGCCAGGCTCTCGGTCTTGCTGTCGGCGATCATCCCCTGCAGCAGTTGGAACTGGCTCAGCGCCTGGCCGAACTGTTTGCGCTCGGCCATGTACCCGACGCAGTCCTTGATCAGCCGTTCGGCGACGCCGATGCAAACCGCCGAGATGTGCAGCCGCCCGCGGTCGAGCACCTGCATGGCGACCTTGAAGCCCTCGCCTTCCTGCCCCAGCCGGTTCTCGACCGGCACGCGGACGTTCTCGAAGATCACGTCGCAGATGTGGGCGCCCTGCTGGCCCATCTTCTTCTCAGGCTTGCCGACCGACAGGCCCGGCAGGTTCCGCTCCACCAGGAAGGCCGAAACCCCGCCCGCGCCGGCCTTGGCCGGATCGCTGCGGGCCATCACCGTGAAAAGGTCGGCCTTGTTGGCGTTGGTGATGAAGCGCTTGGAGCCGTTCAGGACGTAGTGGTCGCCGTCGCGGATCGCGCGCGTCTGGACGTTGGCGCTGTCCGAACCCGCCTCTGGCTCGGTGAGCGCGAAGGAGGTGATGATCTCGCCGGACGCGATGCCGGGCAGGTACTTTTCCTTCTGCGCCTCGGTGCCGAACATCACCAGGCCCTGGCTGCCGATGCCGACGTTGGTGCCGAAGGTCGAACGGAAGGCAGGGCTTGTGCGGCCGAGCTCGATGGCCACCAGGCACTCGTCCTCCATGGAAAGGTCCAGGCCGCCGTAGGCTTCCGGGATCGAGAGGCCGAAGAGCCCCAGGCCCTTCATCTCCTCCACCAGCTCGCCCGGCATGGCGTCGTCTTCGGCGACCTTGGCCTCCAGCGGCCGCAGCCGCTCGGCCACGAACCGCCGCACGGTGTCGATCAGCTGCTCGCGGGTTTCCAGATCCAGCGCCATGCCGGTTACGCGCGCTCGAAGATCGCGGCGATGCCCTGGCCGCCGCCGATGCACATGGTCTCCAGGCCGTACTTGCCGTCGCGGCGCTTAAGCTCACGCAAAAGGTTGGCCAGGATGCGCCCGCCGGTAGCGCCGATCGGGTGGCCTAGGCTGATGCCGGAGCCGTTAACGTTCAGCCGGTCGCGGTCGTCCCAGCCCCAGCCCTTCAGCACCGCCAGCACCTGCGGCGCGAAGGCCTCGTTCAGTTCCACCAGGTCGATGTCGTCCCAGCCCATGCCGGTGCGCTCGAAGAGCCGCTTCACCGCCGGCACCGGGCCGATGCCCATGCGCGAGGGCTCGCAGCCCGCCGCGGCCCAGCTCACGAACCAGCCCATCGGCTCCAGGCCCAATTCCTCCAGCTTGTCCTCGGCCACCACCAGGCAGGCGGCGGCCGCGTCGTTCTGCTGGCTGGCGTTGCCGGCAGTCACCACCCCGTCCTTCTCGATGGGGCGCAGCTTGCCCAGGCTCTCGACCGTGGCGTCGGGGCGGACGCCCTCGTCGGTCTTGAAGACGATCGGGTCACCCTTCCTTTGCGGCACGGACACCGGCGCCACCTCGTCGTCGAACTTGCCGTCCGCCCAGGCCTTGGCCGCGCGTTGGTGGCTCATGGCCGCGTATTCGTCGGACGCCTCGCGGCTGATCTGATAGTCGCGCGCCAGATTGTCGGCGGTCTCGATCATGCCGCTGATCACCCCGAAGCGTTCGATCGGCTGGCTCATCACCCGGCCGCGCGCCAGGCGGTCGTGCAGGGTCACCGAGCCCATCCGCGCGCCCTTGCGCATGTCGTTGGTGTAGTATTCGACGTTGCTCATGCTCTCGACGCCGCCGGCCACCACCACGTCGGCGACGCCGGTCTGCACCATCATCGCGGCGTCCACCACCGCCTGCAGCCCGGAGCCGCAGCGGCGGTCGAGTTGATAACCCGGCACCTCGATCGGCAACCCCGCCGCCAGCGCCGACCAGCGCGCGATGCAGGGCGCCTCGCCCGAGCCGTAGCCTTGCGCGAAGATCACGTCGTCGATCTTGCCCGGATCGATCTTCGTCCGTTCCACCAGCGCTTTCAGCACCACCGCGCCCAGGTCGCCCGCCGTCATGTCGCTGAGCGCCCCCAGATACTTGCCCACACCCGTGCGGATGGGAGAGACGATGGCGGCGCGTTTCATGGGGAGGCGATCCGATTGGCTTGTGGCGGAGCCGCAAACTAGTGTTTGAAACCCGGCGGGGCAAACCCTTCGCAGGGCGCTTTGGAGGACTCATGGACGGCGGCGAAGCCACTGAGAGCAACTACGCATCCAAGCTGACCGTCGTCACCGAGGGCGAGTGGGCGGGCTGGTCCTGCTATCCGGGCGGGGACCCCTTCGAGGACCTCGCGGGTCCGTTCTATTGCAAGATCGAAGAGAACGGTCAGCGCCTCTGCGCCTTCCGCGCCGAGCACAAACACATGAACGGCGGCATGTTCATGCACGGCGGCTGCGTGATGACCTTCGCCGACTTCTGCCTGTTCTGGATCGCCCGCGAGGACCTGACCGGCGTCAACAGCGTCACCGCCACCTTCAACGGCGAGTTCGTCGGCTCCTGCGGGATCGGCGACATCGTCGAATGCCGCGGCGAGGTCGTGAAGGCCGCCCGCAGCATGGTCTTCGTGCGCGGGCTGATCACCAACGCCTCGGCCGGCGGAACGCCGATGATGAGTTTCTCCTCGGTGCTGAAAAAGACACCCCGGCGATCCTAGATATCCGGACTGGACAGGCCGAGCGCCGCGTCCCCCTTATGTTGGGTACGGAGGAACGGGATGATCGAGGCCACCTGCCACTGCGGAGCCGCTCGCCTGACGGTCCCCAGGGCGCCGGACACGGTGACCGAGTGCAACTGCTCGATCTGCCGCCGGATCGCTGCGCGCTGGGCCTACTATTCGCCGACCGAGGTGGGCTTGCCCACGGCGGGCTCGACCCAGGCCTATGTCTGGGGCGACCGCATGCTCGCCTTGCACCGCTGCAAGACCTGTGGGGTCACCACCCACTGGCAAAGCCTCAACGGCGCCCTCGATCGCATGGGCGTCAACGCACGCCTGGTGGAAGGCCTGGACTGGTCGCAGGTCCGCATCCGACCCTTCGACGGCGCCGATACCTGGAAATTCCTGGACGAGTGACGTCGCCGTCCCCAGATCAGCGGCCATGATCCTTTCCGCCCTCGACCTGTCGCCCGTCACCGGCGAGGCGACCCAGGCCCAGGCCGTGCGCGAAACCCTCGAGGTCGCCCGCGCCGCCGAGCGCTTCGGCTACCACCGCCTGTGGCTTGCCGAACACCACAACATCCAGGGATTGGGCTCGCCCGCGCCGGAGATCCTGATTGCGGCCCTGACCCAGGCCACGAGCACCATCCGCCTGGGCTCAGGCGGCGTCATGCTGGTCAACTACTCGCCGCTGAAGGTGGCCGAGGTGTTCATGGAGTTGGAGGCGCTAGCGCCCGGCCGCATCGACCTCGGCCTCGGCCGCGCGCTCGGGACCGACGCGCGCACCGGCGGCGCCCTGCGTTCGGTCGGCTCCGACGCCTTCCCGCAATATTTTCATCTCCTGACCACCTGGCTGCTGGACGCCTCGGGCAAGGCTCCGATCGGCGACGACCACCCGCTGCACGACATCCGCGCCAACCCCTCCGGGCCGTCGCACCCGGACGTTTTCGTCCTCTGCACCTCGGAAGAGAGCGCCGCCTTCGCCGGCCAGATGGGCGTCGGCATGGTCTTCGCCGAGTTCATCGCCCGCGCCGATGGCGGCCCCGCCGTGGCCGCCTATCGCCAGGCTTTCCGGCCGTCGCTGATGCGAAGCGAGCCCTGGGCCGGGACCGCGCTGATCGCCTACGCCGCAGAGACCGCCGAGCAGGCCTGGAACGAAGACGCCCTGCGCCGCGCCGCCAACGTCTCCATGCTCTCCGGCCGTCGCCGCCGCTTCACCGACCTCGCCAGCGCCGAGACCTTCCTGGGAGAGCACGCCGGCACGCCGGCGCGCCAGATGGTCGAGGCCCGCACGATCGCCGCTGACGCCCCCGCAGTCCACGCCCGCCTGGTCGAGAAGGCCCGCGAGGCCAACGCCGACGAGGTCTTCGTCATGGCCACCGGCCCCTCGCTGCAAGCCCGAATCCGCTCATTGGAGCTGATCGCCAACGTCCACCGGAGCGCCGCATGAAGCTCGCCGTCCTGCTCGCCGCCGCCCTCCTGCTGATGCTCCCAGCGGCGGCCGGCGCCAAGCCGCTCTTCCAGCCGTGGATCGACGGGACCCGGGCGGCCGAGCCCCAGATGCAGGTGCAGCGCTACGACGCCGACACCTTCGTCATCCGCCAGTCGGTGAAGACCAACTTCGAGGCGCCCTTCCTCTACCTGCTGTTCGGCAAGGACCGCGTGCTGCTGCTCGACACCGGCGCCGGTGGGCTGAAGGTGCGCCCGACCATCGACGGCGTGATCGACGGCTGGCTGAAGGCCCACCATCGCGCCTCGATCCCGCTGGTCGTCGCCCACTCCCACAGCCACGGCGACCACCGCGCCGGCGACCCGGAGTTCAAGGACCGGCCCGATACGGTCGTCGTGGGTTGGACCGCGCCGCAGGTCGCCGCCTTCTTCAAGATCGCCGACTGGCCGCACGACATCGTCCGGTTCGACCTGGGCGGCCGCGTGCTCGACATCATCCCGACGCCCGGCCACCATCCCTCGCACATCATGGTCTTCGACGAGAAGACCCGCCTGCTGCTCTCTGGCGACAGCCTCTATCCCGGCCGGCTCTACGTGCCGTCCAACCTCTTCGCGGACTACCGCGACAGCATCGACCGCGTGGTCGCCTTCACGAAGGGCCGCCGCGTCAGCCACATCCTGGGCGCCCATATCGAGATGACCGCCACGCCCGGCAAGGACTTCAGGGACATGGCGCCGGCGCACCCCGACGAGCACGTGCTGGAACTGCCCTACGCCGACCTCCTCGAACTCCAGGCCGCCGTCCACAGGATGGGCGACAAGGTCGTGCGCGACGTCCACGACGATTTCATCGTCACGCCGCTGCCGCCGCGGCCGCCGGATCCGAAGCCGGCGGGCTGATCAGGTCGCCGGCCGCTGCGGCATCCCGGCCTTCGCCGCCGGCCGCTCGCGCATCGCCGCGACCCAGCGCGTCACGTGGGTCAATTCCTCCGGGGCCTGGAACTTGACCATCCGGCCGAAGTCGAGGCCGGAGAAGGCCACGATGTCGGCGATGGTGATCCGGTCGGCCGCCAGCCATTCGCGGTCGGCGAGCCTGCGGTCGAGCAGCTTCAGGCCGCCGAGGCCGCCGGTGCGGCTCCGCTCGGCGACGTCCGGGCTTTGGGCCTCCAGCGCGGCCATCGCCGGATGGCTGTGGCGCACCATGTTCATGAACGGCAGCGAGACCATGAGCTCTCCGCGCCGCATCCACATCTCGATCACCGCCGTCTCTTCCGGCGTGCGGCCGAAGAGGTTGGGCTCGGGGTAGCGGCTCTCCAGATAACGGCAGATCGCGACGGATTCGGTGATGCAGGTCCCGTCGTCCAGCTCCAGCATCGGCACGTTCGCGAGCCCGGCCTTCTTTAGGTATTCCGGCGTCTTGTGCTCGCCCTGCATGAGGTTGAGCGTGATGACCTCGATGTCCTCGATGCCTTTTTCGGCCATGAACCAGCGCACGCGGCGCGGATTGGGGGCGAGCGGCGTGTCGTAGAGCTTCATGGCGTCACCGGGGTTGCAGGCGCCGGGTTCGGCGCCAGGGTGGGTTTCAGGACGGGCGCCCTCGCGGGCGCCGGCGGCGGTTCACGGCCGAAGAGCCCGCTGGGCATCGCACCGACCACCGAGGCGGTCAGGCAGGTGGCGAGGAACCCTGCCATCATCGCCTTCCAGACCATGCCCATGATCTCGGCCCGGCGCTCCGGAACCAGCACGGAATAGCCCGCGACGTTGATTCCCACCGAGGCGATGTTGGCGAAGCCGCACAACGCATAGGTCATGATCACCCTTGTACGCTCGTCGATCGCGGTTGTCGGGATCGCGGCCATGCGGATGAACGCGGTGAATTCGGTCAGCACCAGCTTCACGCCGAGCAGCGACCCCGCTGTCGGGGCGTCCGCCCAGCGGATGCCCAGCGCCCAGGCCAGAGGCGCGAAGATGATGCCCAGGATCCGCTCGACGGAGACCGGCGCGCCGCCGACCTCGCCCAGCATGCCCAGGATGCCGTTGACCATCGCCACCAGCGCCACGAACACGATCAGCGTCGCGGCCACGTTCAGCACGATGGAAAGCCCGTCGGTGGTGCCCTTGATCAGGGCGTCCACAGAGCTCTCGTAGACCTTGTCCTCCTCCGGCCTCAGCGGTTCGGAAACTTCGCTCTCCGGCATGCGCGGCACCAGGATCCGCGCCAGCAACACGCCCGCCGGCGCGGAGATGATCGAAGCGGTCAGCACGTGGCTGGCGGCGTTCGGCAGCACGTCCTTCAGGATCGTCGCATAGGCCACCATGGTCGAGCCGGAGACGCAGCTCATCCCCACCGCGATCAGCATGAAGAGCTCCGAGCGCGAAAGGGTCGGCAGGTAGGAGCGGATGAAGATCGGGCCCTCCACCTGGCCCATGAAGACGGTGGCGGCGGTGGCCAGGGCGGGCGGACCGCGCAGGCCCATGGTCTTTTCGAAGAGAACGCCGAACCCTTGCGTGATCCACTTGAGGATCCGCCAGTGCCAGAGCAGCGCCGCCAGCGCGCAGACGACCAGGATCACCGGCAGGACGCGGAAGGCGAAGACGAACAGCGAGCCCGGATCGGTGAGTGTATAGGGCTGGTTGGGCGTACCGGCCAGGAAGCCGAAGACGAAGGCGACGCCCGCCTGGGTGCTGGCCGACAGCCCATCCACCGCGTGGCCCACGCCCTGCAGCCCGGCCCTGAGCGCCGGCAGTCCGAACAGCGCCAGCACCAGCAGCGCCTGCACGATCACCGCGCCCAGGGCCAGCTTCCACGGAAACCGCCGGCGGTTTTCCGACAGCGCCCAGCAGATGCCGATGGCCAGAGCCACGCCCACCAGGCTCTGCGCATTCTCGAGACGGAACATCCAGCGACCCCGACCGGCCGCGACTCCGGCGGCCCCCTTGGGGATAGAGGGCCAGAAGCCGCGCCCGCGCAAGATTGCGCCCTGCCAACCAGCCGTCGGCGACTGCATTACGAAGGTTTAATCGGCCGGGCCGCATCCGCCGCCAACCCCTGGCGGCTCTTGGTGTTTGAGCGCATTTCGCGGCTCCGCGGGCCCGCCCTGTTACCCCCTGTTACCGGGATTTAACTGGCGGTCGCGGCCCGGCGGCGACATTCCGCGCTCCGAACGGAGGGCGTCTGCAATGTCGTTGGCCTTGGCCACATTGCTCTACGAATGGAAACGCTACAGCGCCGCCATGGTGGCGCTGGCGTTTTCGGGCCTGCTGATTCTGGCGCAGGTCGGCATGTTCACCGGCATCGTGACGGCGGCGACCGCGTCCATCGACCGCTCGCGCGCCGACCTGATGATCCTGCCGGCCAAGAACGAGAGCCTGATCAACTCGGGCCCGGACAGCCTGCCCGGCCGCATCCAGCCGCAGATCTACCTCAACCCCGAGGTGGTCGAGGTCCAGAGCCTGGAGGGCAATGGCGCGCGCTGGGTGAATTCGCCGGCGCCCGGCAAGAAGGCGATCACCACCTACGTCAACACCTTCGACGTCGATCCGCGCGTGGGCTCGGTCACCCTGCCCGTCGACTTTCCGGAATCCATCCGCCTGGCGCTGCTGGAGCCCTATGCCGTGGTGATCGACAAGACCGCCCAGGGCCGCCTCGGCGTGAAGGTCGGCGACGCCGTGATGCTGAACGGCAAGACCGTCCACCTGCGCGGCCTTCTGGAGAACTATCCCAACGTCGACCAGCCCACGGTCTACATGTCGCGCGATACCAACCGCCTCCTCGGCCTCGCGCCCAAGGAGGGCAAGACCGGCCCCTTGCTGGTGCGCCTGCGCGATCCGGCCAAGGCCGCGATCGTGGCCGAACAGCTCAACGTGGCCGGCAAGGGCGCCTACAAGGCCTGGACCCGCGACAAGCTTTCGGCCGCCAACCAGAAGGCGCTGATGGGCGAGCAGATCATCGGCATCTTCCTCGGCTTCTCACTATTCCTGGGCCTGCTGATCGGCGTCGGCATCACCTCCCAGACGCTGCGCGGGGCTATCCTGGCCAGCATCAAGGAGTTCGCCAGCCTGCGCGCCCTGGGCGTCTCCATGGGCTCGCTCAGCAAGATCGTCCTGGAGCTGGCGATCTGGGTCGGCGTGGCCGGGCTGCTCGCCACGGCCCTCTTCACAGGCGCGGTCTACCTGCTCGCCACCAACCTCGGCATGCCCATGGGATTCCCCATGCCGTGGGTGATCACCGTCGCGATCCTGCTCACCGTCATCTCGATCCTCTCAGGGCTCTTCTCCCTGGGCGTCCTGAAGAAAAGCCAGCCTGCGGACCTCTTGCGATGAATGCTCTCACCCCCGCGAACGCGCCCGCGCTCGTCGCCAAGGGACTGGTCAAGCGCTTCAAGACCGGCCGCACCCACATCGAGGTCCTGAAGTCCGTCGACTTCGAAGCCCTGCATGGCGAGGTCACCATGGTCATGGGCCCCTCGGGCTCCGGCAAGTCGACGCTGGTCGCCTCGCTGTCGGGGCTCCTGAAACCCGACGCCGGTTCGGTCAGCGCCATGGGCGAGAACCTGTGGAGCTACAAGCCCAGCAAGATCGACCGCTTCCGGCTCCACCACTGCGGCTTCATCTTCCAGGGCTTCAACCTGTTCCCGGCGCTGACCGCCCTGCAGCAGGTGGAGATCATCCTGAAGTACAAGGGTTTCTCCCGCTCCGACGCCCGCGGGAAGGCGGCCACCGCGCTCACCGAGGTGGGCCTGGAGATGCGCATGAACTCGCGGCCCTCGGAGATGTCCGGCGGCGAGAAGCAGCGGGTCGCCATCGCCCGCGCGCTCGCCAAGGACCCGGCCCTGCTGTTCGCCGACGAGCCGACAAGCGCGCTGGACGGCGAGAACGGCCAGATCGTGATCAAGCTCCTGCAGCGGGCCGCCAAACAATTCGGCGCGGCGGTCGTCTGCGTCACGCACGATCCGCGCCTGGAAGGCTACGCCGACCGGGTCATCCACATCGAAGACGGCGCCATCCTCGACGATCGGCGGGTCACCCCGTCGGCCGCGCCCGCCGATCCCAACCATCATCAGCCCGCGTTCGCCCATCCTGAGCGGATCGGGGCCTAAGGACCAAAGTCATGCCTGCGTTTTTCCGCAACCGCGTCGCCTGGATCGTCGCCGTCATCGTGGTCGCCCTGATCGGCGGCGGGGTGTTCGTGTCCAGCCATGCCAAGGCCAGGAAGGCTGAAGAGGCCAAGGCCGCCGCCGCCAACGCGCCGAAGAGCCCCTATGTCGCCATCGCCAACGGCAAGGCCGACGTCGAGGGCGGCGTGATCCAGGTCGCCGCGCGGACCTCCGGCATCGTGCGCGACGTGCTGGTCCAGGAAGGCGACGATGTCGTGAAGGGCCAGGTGCTCGCGCGGCTGGAGGACGACGAGCCGCGCCTGCAGGCCGAAAGCGCCGCGGCCGACATGCGGCAGGCGCAGGCGCAGATCCCGCTGCTGCAGGTTCAGCTCTCGACCGCCAACCGCGAGCTCGCCCGCCTGCAGGGGCTGGTCGCCACGAACTTCGTCGCCGCCCAGAAAGTCGATCAGGCGAAGGACGCCGTGCGCCAGGCCCAGGCCGGCATCGAGGCCCAGCAGGCCGCCGTCGCCGCGGCTCGCGCCAAGTACAACCAGGCCCGCTATAACCAGGAACTGACCGTGATCCGCGCGCCGGCCGACGGGCGCATCGTGCGCCGCTACGCCAATCCCGGTGCGGGCGCTTCCACCCTGAACGTCTCCAACATGTTCGACCTCGAGCCCAAGACCGACCATATCGTTCGCGCCGAGATCCCCGAGAGCGCCTTGCCCTATGTGGTGATCGGCCAGAGCGTGCAGCTCTCGCCCGAGGCCGACCCAAGCAAGGTGATCGCCGGCAAGGTGCTGCGTCGCGCCGCGGTCTTCGGGGCCCGCAAGCTGCAGTCCGACGACCCCACGGAGAAGACCGACGAACGCGTGGTCGAGGTCGTGGTCGGCGCCAACGGCGCGCCGTTCCTGATCGGCCAGCGGGTGCTGGTGAAGTTCATGCGCACGCAACAGCAGGCGCAGGCCAACACCCCGGCCGTCGGATAGCCGATGGGGCGCAGGGGCGTTTTCCTGAGCGCGCTTACGGGCGCGACGCTGCTCGCGCTCTCCGTGACGCCGACCGCCGCCGCGCCGCCCGACCCTGTCGCCTATCGACTGTCGCCGGACCTCGACGCCAGCGGGGCGCTGACCGCGCTCAAGGTCGAGATCCGCTTCCGCGAAGGCCCCTCCGGCCACACCCGCCTGGCCTGGGCCAAAGGCTGGGCCGGCGATGACCAGCTCTACGCGCACGGCCGCGACATGCAGATCGAGGGCGGCGAGGCGACGCCCGACGGGCCGGGCGCCTGGCTCATCCGCGCGGCACCAGGAACGCCGATCGTGGCGACCTATCGCGTCGTCTCGGCCTACGACCACGACCCCACCGACGACGACAGCAAGCAATCGAAGCCGGTGGTGCGGCCGACCTGGTTCTACGCGGTCGGCGAAGCGCTGTTCGCCCGCCCGGAGGACCAGGAGAAGTCGCCGGCGACCTTTGAATGGATCGGCGCGCCGAAGGGGTTCGGCTTCGCCTCCGACCTGCAGCACCTGGTCGGGCCACACAGGGCGGCCACCCGCGCAGGAACTGTGGACGACGTCGTCGAAAGCATCGTGGTCGGAGGGCGCGACCTGCGCACCTTCGAAAGCCGGACAGACGGAGCCAAGGTGCGCGTCGCCGTGATCGGCCGCTATGGCTTCGATGACCAGGCCTTCGCCCAGCAGGTGTTCCGCGTCCTCAAGGCCGAACGCGGCTTCTGGCGGGACAAGGCGACGCCCTTCCTGGTGGCGATGTCGCCGACGGTCGGGGCGCCCGGACGGCTTTCTTACGGGGGCACGGGCCGCACCGACGCCTTCGCGCTGTGGGTCGACCCGACCACCAGGCTCGCCGACCTGCGCTGGCTGCTGGCCCACGAGTATTTCCACAGTTGGAATCCGGCCCAGCTTGGCGGCCTCGGCGACGAAGCCGACGAGGCGAAACGGTACTGGTTCTCAGAAGGGTTCACCGACTACTACGCCTGGAATCTGATGCTGCGCGATGGCCAGTTCACGCCCGCCGACTTCGCCGGGCGGTGGAACGACATGCTGCGCACGTATGCCGCCTCGCCCGTCCGCAGCGCGCCCAACAGCCTGATCGTCTCGGACTTCTGGAAATCACAGGCCGTCGAGAAGCTGCCCTACCAGCGAGGCGCGATCCTCGCCGCGTCGCTGGATCGTGAGGCCCGCGCACATGGAGCCTCGCTCGACGCCGTCCTGCGCGAGATGCATCGCCTCGCCCACCGGCCGGGCGAGACCCGCCATGCCGACGATCTGCTGCCGGTCGCCTACCGCACCGTCGTGGGCGTGGACCTCAGCGACCTCATCGCCCGGCACATCGTCGCGGGCCAGCCTCTGCCCCTGGCCGTGGACGCGTTCGGACCCTGCTTCCGGGTGAAGACCGTCGACCTCGCGCCCTTCGAGCTCGGATGGGACCGCAAGGCGACCACCAAGGCGGGCGGGGTGGTCACCGGCCTTCGCGACGACGCCCCGGCCTATGCCGCGGGCCTGCGCAACGGCGCCAAAATCGTCGACATCCTGTCCATCGATTCAGACAGCTCCGCCATCGCCGTGGTGCTGAAGGTCCAGCCGGCTGACGGTCCGGAGCGGCTGGTCCGCTTCTTCCCCACCGGCAAGACGCGGACGCCGACCCAGCAGCTTGAGCCCGTGGCGGGCTGCAAGGCCTGAGACGATCTCGGCGAGCAGCCGATGCGCCTTGACGCCTTCCCGCCCACGCCGCACAAGGCCCGCCGAAATCGCGGCAGTTCAGCTTCAAGGGGTTCCTCATGGCGGATATCCGTTTCGACGGCAAAGTGGCCATCGTCACCGGCGCGGGCGGAGGCCTCGGCCGCCAACACGCACTCGAGCTCGCCCGCCGCGGCGCGCGCGTGGTGGTCAACGACCTGGGCGGGTCGATGGACGGTTCGGGCGGCGGCTCGGAAGCGTCCCACGCCGTGGTCGAAGAGATCAAGGCGCTGGGCGGCGAGGCCATCGCCAACGGCTCGTCGGTCACCGACGACGCCGGCGTCGCCCTGATGGTCAAGCACGCCATGGACGCCTGGGGCCGCATCGACGTCCTGGTCGCCAACGCCGGCGTGCTGCGCGACAAGACCTTCGCCAAGATGGAGATCGCCGACTTCGAGTTCGTGCTCGGCGTCCACCTGATGGGCACGGTGAAGCCTGCCAAGGCGGTCTGGGAGATCATGCGCACCCAGAACTACGGCCGCATCGTCTGCACCACCTCGTCCTCGGGGCTCTATGGCAACTTCGGCCAGTCGAACTACGGCGCCGCCAAGCTCGGCATCATCGGCTTCATGAACACGCTGAAGCTCGAGGGCCAGAAGAACAACATCCACGTCAACGCCATCGCCCCGGTCGCCGCCACGCGGATGACCGAAAACCTGATGCCGCCGGAAATCCTCGAGCGTCTGAAGCCGGAATATGTGACGCCGGGCGTGGTCTTCCTCTGCTCGGAAGAGGCGCCGACCGGCTGCATCCTGACGGCCGGCGCAGGCGCCTTCGCGCTCGCCCGCATCGTCGAGACCGAGGGCGTCTACCTCGGCGAAGGCGGCCTCTCGGTCGAGGAAGTCCGCGACAACTGGGCCAAGATCATCGCGCCCGAAGGCCAGCAGGCCTACCAGGCCGGCGGCGAGCAATCGGGCAAGTTCTTCCGCAAGATGCAGGGCGGCTGACGCCTCGGCTTTGCCGTAGCTGAAAAGCTCCGTCGTCGGTCGAAAAAGGCCGGCGACGCACGGCCCTCGGCGACCCACATTACGCCGAATCCACTTGCCCACCCCTGAGGGTCGGCGGCTAACGTCTCCCTGACCGAACCCGCGAGAGGAACGGCGTCAGGAGGACCAAGTGGCCGAGACGAGATCCGCGTCGGCTGGGGGCAAGCTGTCCCTTCCGATCGTGCTGGCCTTCTCCTGCGCCTACATGCCGTTCGCGGCCCTGCAGCTTTCGGTGGCCGTGCAGTTGCCGCCTTTTTTTGCAAGCCAGCTTGGCCTGGGGCTGGCCGCCGGGGCCGCCTTCGGGGTCGTGCGCCTGATCGACATTCCCGTGGACCCGGCGCTCGGCCTCCTCATGGACCGCACGCAAAGCCGGTTCGGGCGCTATCGGCCCTGGATGGTCGCCGGCGCGCCGATCCTGATGCTGGCGCTCTACATGCTCTACCAGGCGCCGGCCGGCATCACCGAGGGCTACCTCGTGATCTGGCTGCTGGTGGTCTACCTCGGCATGTCGATCCTGCTGGTGGCCGGCAACGCCTGGGCGTCCACCCTGGCGACCAGCTACAAGCAGCGATCGCGCATCTTCGGCGCCATGCTGGCCATGGGCGTCCTGGGCGCCGTCGCCGCCCTCTTGATCCCAGTGGCCTTTGAAGCCATGCACCGGCCGGAACTGGACGGCATCCGCGCCGTGGGCTGGTTCCTGTTCGGGCTCGCGCCGCTCGCCATCCTGATCGCCCTGGTCAGCACGCCGGAGCGGATCGTCAAGGCCCACGCCGGCCGCCGCTTCCGCATCGCCGACTACTTCAGCCTGCTTTCGCGCGGCAACGTCCTGCGCATCCTCGCGGCGGACTTCTGCGTGACCATGGGCCCGGGCTGGATGGCCGCGCTCTATTTCTTCTACTACCGGCAATCCCGCGAAATCAGCCTCTCGGCGGCAAGCCTGCTGCTCACCCTCTACATTGTGGCCGGGCTGGTCGGTGGGCCGGCCACCGCCTGGCTCGGAAACCGGATCAGCAAGCATCGGGCGCTGATCGTTTCCACCACCCTCTATTCGCTGATGCTGATCGTCATCCCGCTGCTGCCGCGCGGCGCGGCCCTGCTCTACGCACCGCCGATGTTCATCCTGGGCGCGCTGGCCACCGGCTTCGTGGTGATGGTGCGCGCCATCACCGCCGACGTCGGAGACGAACTGCGCCTGGAGGGCGGGCGCGATCTCATTGCTCTGCTCTACGCGGTCACCAGCGCGACGACCAAGGCCGCCGGCGCGCTCGCCATCTTCGTGAGCTTCGAGCTGCTGAATACGGTGGGCTTCAGCGCCAAGCCGGGCGCCGTGAACGGGCCGGAGCAGATCCACGGGCTCGACCTGATCTTCATCATCGGGCCGATCGCCTTCGTGATGCTGGGCGGAGCGAGCTTCCTCGGCTACCGCCTCACCGCCGAGAAGCATGCCGAAATCCGCCGCCAGCTTGACGAACGCGACGGCGCTTTCGCCGAGGAGGCCGCGGTGCTGCAGTCGATCACCGGCCAGCCAGGCGAGGTGGTCCCGTCGAGATCGTGACGAATTGACCTTGCGGAAAGCTCTTGCGCCCTCGCGATCTGCAAGCTCTCCTGTCTGCATAAGCGCCCCGTCAGAGGGCGACCTATTTATTTTGGGAGACGCCCTGTGACAGCGACCAGCGCCAGGCCCACGGGCCGGCTACCCTTTCCACGCCTGCTAGCCTTCGCGTCCGGGGCCATTCCGGCCTACCTCATGCTGGGGATCATGGGCGTCTACCTGCCCAAGTTCTACGCCGGACACCTGGGTGTCAGCCTGCTCACCCTGGGCGCAACCATCGCGGTGATCCGCCTGGCCGACCTGGGCGTGGACCTGGTCCTCGGCATCCTGATGGACAAGACCAAGACGCCGATCGGCCGCTACAAGCCGTGGTTCCTGCTCGGCGTGCCGGTCGTGTGCATCGCGGTCTACAAGGCCTTCAATCCGCCCGAGGGCGCCGGCGTCAGCTACCTCGTCGTCTGGTACGCGGCGCTCTACATCGCCTATTCGTTGATGGTGCTCGGCCACTCCGCCTGGGCCGGCACCATCACCGGCCAGTATGACGAGCGCTCGCGCATCTTCGGCTGGATGATGGGGCTGGGCTTCGCCGGCAGCGTCTCGGTGAACCTGCTGCCGCTCCTGACCAACGGCGCCATCAATCCCGCCCAGGCGTCCAGCATGCCGGTGATGGCCTGGATCATCATCGTCGCCGCGCTGATCTTCATGCCGCTCGCCCTGGTCCTCGGCCCGGAGCGCGAGCCGCCGGTCGCGAAAAAGGAGCGGCTGACGCTCAAGGACTATGCGGCGGTGGTGACAACACCCTCGATGCTTCGGCTGGTGCTGGCCGACCTGTTTCTGACGCTGGGCCCCGGCACCACGGCGCCGATGTATATTTTCTTCTTCCACGAGGCGAAGAAGTTCTCCCTGCACGACGTGCCGCTGCTGCTGATCTTCTATGTCGGCGCCGGCATCTTCGGCGCGCCGCTCTGGGGCCGGCTCGCCACGCGCATCGGCAAGCACCGCGCGGTGCAGATCGCCTGCGTCGCCTACGCCATCTGCCAGACCATCCTGATGGCCTTGCCCGCCGGACAGTTCGCCATCACCGCGGCCGGCATGGCCGCGGTCGGGTTCTGCGGCAGCGCCTTCATCCTGCTGGTCCGCGCCATGGTGGCCGACGTGGCCGACCAACTGCGGCTGGAGACCGGCCAGGAGCGCTCGGGCGTGCTCTTCGCGCTCGTCACCCTGACGCAGAAGTTCGGCACCTCGATCACCATCTCGATCGTCTACCCGATCCTGGGCTACGTGGGCTTCAATCCCAAGGACGGCGCGCTGAACACGGCGCACGCCATCTGGGGCCTGGAGATGTGCTACCTCTTCGCGCCGATCGTCCTGGTGCTGGTCGGTGGGACATTCTTCTTCGGCTACACGCTCACCGCCGAGCGGCAGGGTCAGATCCGCGCGGACCTGGAGGCTCTCGCCGAGAAGGACGTGCTTGCGGCTGAGGAATCCATGGTCGGCCCCGGAGAGGCGGTGGCGCCGGCCCGTAGCTGACCCCGTCGCGCCGCCTCAGGCCAGCCGGCGCGCCATTTCGATGAAGACCTGGGCCGCGGCGCTTTCAGGCGCCGTGGCGACCAGCGGCCGACCGTCGTCGCCGGCCTGACGCAGCGGGACGTCGATGGGAATCTGGCCGAGCACCGGGACGCCCAGCGCCTGGGCTTCGCGCACCGCCCCGCCCTCGCCGAAGATCGGGACCTTCGCCCCGGTCGCCGGATCGGCGAACCAGGCCATGTTCTCGACCACGCCCAGGATCGAGGCGCCCGTCTTGCGGAACATGGTAGCCGCACGCCGCGCGTCGATGAGCGCGATCTCCTGCGGCGTCGAGACGATCACCACCCCGTCGAGCTGAAGGCGCTGGACGAGGGTGAGCTGGATGTCGCCCGTGCCCGGCGGCAGGTCGACGATCAGCACGTCGAGCGGATCGTCCTTCGTCCCCCACACGCTGTTCATCAGGGTGCGCAGCGCCGAAGACGCCATCGGACCGCGCCAGATGTTGGCTGTGCCGTCCTCGACGATGAAGCCGATGGACATCACCTTGACACCCCAGGCCGTGAGCGGGATCAACCGCTTGTCGGCGTCGAACGTCGGCTCGTCCTCGATGCCCATCATGTGCGGCGCTGACGGCCCGTAGATGTCGGCGTCCAGCAAGCCCGCCTTCAGGCCCAGGTGCGCAAAGGCCGCGGCCAGGTTCACCGCCACCGTCGACTTGCCGACCCCGCCCTTGCCGCTGGCGATGGCGATCACCTTGCCAACGAAATCGGGGCGCACCGCCTCGGCCATGGGCGAAAGCCGCGCCCGCGGGTCCTCCTGCACCCGCGCGGACGAACGCCGCGGGCTCACCTTCAAAGACGGCGCGGCGGTCTCGGCGGTCAGCACCACCTGCGCGCTCGCCACCCCCGGCACGGCGGCGAGCGCGCGCTCGGCGGCGTCGCGGACGGGGGCGTAGAGGGCGGTATCGCCCGCCGGAACTTCCAGCATGAAGGCCGCCCGCTCGCCGCGGATCGCGAGGCCTCGCACCAGGCCCGCGGCGGTCAACCCCTGCCCCGAACGGGGGTCGCGGACCGCATCGAGCGCGGCCAGAATCGCAGCTCTGTCGGGGACAGTTTCTTCGCTCATGACGCCTTAAGCTTGCTTTGGCCCTGAAGGGGTCTCATATCCGATGGGACAGCGCGGGTTTACACGCCCGCCGCGCCTGGATCGACAACAACAAAGCCACAAGCGAAGACCGACCCAGCAGATGCCCTGGAACGACAACGCCAATCCCGGCCCGTGGGGTTCTCCGCCCCCGGGCGACGACGGCGGGCGCAAGGACCCGCCTTCGCGCCGACCCGGCGGAAGCGGCGGGGGTCCGCGCAGGCCCCGGCCGGACCTCGGCGCGGGCATGGACCAACTGCGCCAGCGGCTGCGCAACCTGTTCGGCGGCGGGCCGGGCGGCGGCGTGCGCCCCGGCGCGATCGCGGCCATCGCCGGCGCGGTTTTCGCGCTCTGGGCGCTTTCGGGCCTCTATGTCGTCCAGCCCAACGAACAGGCGGTGGTCACCACCTTCGGCGCCTATTCCCGAGACGAGGCGCCGGGCCTTCGTTACCACCTGCCAGCTCCCATCGAGCACGTGGAGAAGGTGCCGGTCACCTCCCTGAAGCGCCTGGACGTCGGCGGCGGCGGCACCGCCGAGAGCGACGTGCCGCAGGAAAGCCTGATGCTGACCAGCGACGAGAATATCGTCGACCTGACCTTCAGCGTCACCTGGCGGATCGCTGACGCCAGCCGCTACCTCTTCGCCACGCGCGACCCGGAAGAGGCCGTGAAGGCCGTCGCCGAGAGCGCCATGCGCGAGGTGGTCGGCAAGACGCAGCTCGATTCGATCCTCACCACCGGCCGCGGCCAGGCGCAGCTCGAGACCGCCGCCCTGATGCAGAAGACGCTCGATTCCTGGGGCGCCGGCGTCAGCGTCGTGGAGGTCCAGATCCGCGGCGTGAACCCGCCGCAGGAGGCCCTGGCCGCCTTCCGCGACGTGCAGAGCGCCGAGCAGGACCGCGACAGCGCCGTCAACGAGGCCAACGCCTACCGCAACCGCGTGGTCAATGAAGCCAAGGGCGACGCCGCCAAGATCGTGCAGTCGGCCCAGGGCTACCGTGAGCAGTCGGTCCGCACCGCCACCGGCGACGCGGCCCGCTTCAACTCGATCTACAACGAGTATCGCCGCGCGCCGGAAGCGACCCGCCAGCGGCTCTACCTGGAAACCATGGAAGACGTCCTCCAGCACTCGAACAAGGTGATCATTTCTGGAAAGGGCGTGACCGCGCCGGTGATCCTGCCGCCCGACGTCTTCCGGCCGCGCAGCGCCCAACAGCCGGCCGCCGCTGCGCCGCCGGCGGACACCCAGGAGGCCGCCCCGGCCCAGCCCCAGCGCGGAGGCGCCCAATGACCCGCAGCCCGCTGATCCTCTACGCCGTCGTGGCGTTCGTGGCCCTCATCGTCCTGGCCAACAGCCTGTTCATCGTCGAGCAGCGTGAGGAGGCCGTGGTCCTGCGCTTCGGCCAGGCCGTGCGCGTGCTCAACAAGCCTGGCCAGAACGACGCCGGCCTGAACTTCAAGCAGCCGTTCGTCGAGAACGTCATCAAGTTCGACCGCCGCAACCTGGGGCTCGAAGCCGACCAGGAGGAAGTGACCTCCGCCGACCAGCAGAAACTCGTGGTCGACGCCTTCCTGCGCTACCGCATCTCCGACCCGCTGCAATACTACCGCACCCTGCGCGACGAGCGCACGGCGCAGGACCGGCTCGAGCGGCTGATGAACTCCTCGCTGCGCCAGATGCTGGGCCAGATGAACCAGGCCGACATCATCGCCGGCCAGCGCGACAAGCTGATGCAGCAGTCCAAGCAGGACATGGCGCGCCGCGCCAAGGAAAGCCGCCTGGGCATCGAAGTCATCGACTTCCGCATCAAGCGCGCCGACCTGCCGGCCGCCAACCAGGCCTCGGTCTACCGGCGCATGCAGACCCAGCGCGCGCAGATCGCGGCCCAGTACCGCGCCCAGGGCGAGCAGCAGAAGCGCGAGATCATCGCCACCGCCGACAAGGACGTGGCCATCACCCTCGCCGACGCCCAACAAATCGGCGAGACCACGCGCGGCGAGGGCGACGCCAAGCGCACGCGGATCTTCGCCCAGGCCTACGGCAAGGACCCCAGCTTCGCCGCCTTCTACCGCTCGATGCAGGCCTATGAGGCGGGGCTGGGACAGGGCGACACGACGATGATCCTGTCGCCGGACAGCAATTTCTTCAAATACTTCGAGCAGGGCCCGAGCGGCGCCCGCCGCTGACGCCCCCTCTTTGCTGATGCCCAGCCTGGTTGCGCCGTCGATCGAGCACATGGCCTCGTTCGTCGAGGCCCTGCGCGAGGGCTATCTGCGCGACACCCTTCGGCCCGACACGCCCGAAGCCATCGACCAGATCGCCGCCCAGCCCGAGTGGTACCTGCGCCAGGTGCGCAATCCGCCGGCCCACGTCGTCCTGCCGGACGGCACGCTGGGCCCGCGCGTCCTCGAGACCCAGCTCTGGTACGTCGAAGGCGACACGTTCCTGGGCTCGGTCAGCGTGCGCCACAGCCTGACCCCCATGCTGGAGCTCTGGGGCGGCCACGTCGGCTACTCGGTGCGGCCCTCGGCCTGGGGCAAGGGCTGCGCCAGCGCCATGCTGGCCGGCATGCTCGACCACATACGCGAGCACCTGCCGCTGGACCGGGTGATGCTCACGGCCAATACCCGCAACACCGCCTCGATCCGGGTCATCGAGAAGAACGGCGGCGTGCTGGAGGACATCGTCCCGCACCCATGGGTCCCGGGCGACGAAGGCCGCCGCTACTGGATCGACCTTCGCTGAGCTTCCAGCATCTCGCGCACCTCGTGCAGGTCGCGCGCGATGCGCACGCACAGCGTCTCCATCTCCTCGGTGGCGTGCAGCAGGTCCGGCACCATCACCGTCATCATGCCGGCCGCGTGGGCGGCGCGAACGCCGTTGTGGCTGTCCTCCAGCGCCAGGCAATCGCCGGGCGCCACGCCCAGCCGCGCGGCGGCGGTCAGGAAGGGATCGGGCGCGGGCTTGCCGCGCGCATAGTCCCCCTGCGCCACCAAGGCGTCGAACCGGTCCAGCAGCCCGTGCTGGCCGAGGTGATGCTCGACGGTGTGCGGCAGCGAGGAGGTCGCGATGGCGCGGGGCAGGTCGAATGAGTCCAGGGCGTCGAGAATTTCCACCACGCCGGCCTTCAGGCAGATCTCCGCGTCGGCGACGACGTGGAACCGCCGTGTCGCCTCCTTGCGGAACGCCTCATGGTCGAAGTCCGCGCCGTAGTGCTCCAGCAGCAGGATCACGTTGCCGGCCCAGGGAATGCCGACCAGCTTCAGGAACAGCGCCTCCGGCATCTCGAAGCCCGCGTCGCGCGCCGTGGCCATCATGGCGTCGCGGTAGACGCTCTCGCTGTCGAAGAGAAGGCCGTCCATGTCGAAGACGACGGCGCGGACGATGCGGGGAAAGCTCATGGCGCCGACTAATCGGAGTCGCGCGTCGGCGCAAAATCAAGGCCGGCTTCAATCTGTAACGAAGGCGTCCTCGGAATAGCCCTGGAAGTAGAGCAGCGCCGTCAGGTCGGCGTGGTCCACCCGCGCGTCCGCCTGCGCGGCCACGACCGGCTTGGCGCGATAGGCCACGCCCAGGCCGGCCGCCTCGATCATCGCCAGGTCGTTCGCCCCGTCGCCGACCGCGAGCGTCTCGGAGAGCGGGATCTGCCGCGCCCTCGCCTCCTCGTTCAGCGCCGCGAGCTTGGCCTCGCGCCCCAGGATCGGATCGCCCACCAGGCCGCTCAGCACGCCGTCCGCCTCCAGCAGGCTGTTGCCCCGGTGTGCGTGGAACAGCGCCGCCTGCGCCACCCGGCTCGTGAAGAACGAGAACCCGCCGGAGACCAGCACGCAGCGCGCCCCGTTGGACGCCATCGTCCTGACCAGCGTCCGGGCGCCGGGATTGAGCCGCACCCGCTCGTCATAGGCGGCCTGCAGCGCGCTGACCGGCAGGCCTTTGAGCATCGCCACCCGCTCGCGCAGCGCACCCTCGAAGGCGAGTTCGCCGCGCATGGCCCGCTCGGTGATCGCCGAGATCTCCGCCTTCAGCCCCGCGAAGTCCGCGAGTTCGTCCAGGCATTCCACGTTGATGATCGTGGAGTCCATGTCGGCGACCAGCAGCTTCTTCCGGCGTCCGACCACCGGCTGCAGGCACCAGTCGAGCGCCTGATCCGCCATCGGACCTTGCAACGCCGCACGCACGGCGGCCAGGTCGGGGGCTTCCAGGAAGACGTCCGTGGCGGCCCCCTCGCCAGCGTCCAGCTTGCGTGAGGAGGTCCCTTTTGCGCCGGCGCTTTCGAACACCTCGCGCAGGTTCAGCGAGAAAGCCCCTGCGTTGGGCGGCGCGACGAGGGTAAGGACAAGTTCCATGGAGCCCCGCATCTGGCTGATCGCCGGACCCACCGCAAGCGGCAAGTCCGCCCTCGCCCTTCGCGTGGCGCTCGCGACGGGCGGCGAGATCGTGGGCGCCGACTCCATGCAGCTCTATCGCGACCTGCGCATCCTCTCGGCCGCGCCGTCGCCTGACGAATTGGCCCAGACGCCGCATCACCTCGTGGGAACCGCCGACGCGGCCGAGCGCTGGTCGGTGGGCCGCTGGTTGCGGGCGGCGACCCAGGTCCTGGCCGGGATCGCCGGGCGCGGGCGATCCGCGATCGTGGTCGGCGGCACGGGGCTCTATTTCCGCGCCCTCACCCGCGGTCTGGCGGAGATCCCGGCCATCCCCTCCGAAGTCCGAGGCGACGCCGAGGGCGACTTCGACCGGATGGGCGAGGACGCCTTCCGGCTCCGCCTGGCCGCCATCGATCCGGCGGCCGACGCGCGCATCGCGCCCGGTGATCGCCAGCGCCTGGTCCGCGCCTGGGAGGTCTACGTCGCCACCGCCACGCCGCTCAGCGACTGGCAGTCGACGGGCGAGCCCGCGCTTGGGTCCGCCGCCTGGACCGCCGTCGCCCTCGAGCCGCCCCGCGAGACCCTCTACGCGCGCTGCGATGCGCGGCTTGAAGCCATGGTCTCATCCGGCGCCCTCGACGAGGTCCGCGCGCTCATGGCCCGCAACCTCGACCCGGCCCTGCCGGCCATGAAGGCGGTCGGCGTCCGCGAATTTGGCGCCCACCTGCGCGGCGAGGCCACCCTGGCCGAAGCCCTGGCCTGCGCTCAGCAGCAAACTCGCAACTATGCCAAGCGCCAGATCACCTGGATGCGTGGCCAGATGGCCGACTGGCCACGCATCCCGGAAATCGACGCCGACGGGCAATGGAGGCAGTTTCTTGCCCTTAACCCCGCCTTGACGCCCTAGGCGCAGCATGCGAAACGCCTGATCCAATCCTTCCGAGGAATTCTCGTGCGCACCATTCTTGTACTCGTAGGGCGGCCCGCCGCGGACTGACACCGGTCAGCCCGTCAACGGTCGCTATTCACCAGGCCCCCAGAGGGCCTTTTTTATTGCTCCAGCCTGAGCCCTCGCCATGACCGCCCATCCGACGACGATCGAAGCCCAGAATCCGGAAGAGACAGCCACGACGCTCTCCGGCGCCGAGATGATCGTGCGCGCGCTCCTCGACCAGGGTGTCGAGGTGCTGTTTGGCTATCCGGGCGGCGCGGTGCTGCCGATCTACGACGCGCTCTTCGCCGAGCCCAGGCTGCAGCACGTGCTGGTCCGCCACGAGCAGGGCGCGACCCACGCGGCGGAGGGCTATGCCCGCTCCACCGGCAAGCCCGGCGTGGTGCTGGTCACCTCGGGCCCCGGCGCCACCAACGCCGTGACCGGCATCGTCGACGCCCTGATGGACTCCATCCCGCTGGTGGTCATCACCGGCCAGGTCGCCACCCACCTGATCGGCACCGACGCCTTCCAGGAATGCGACACCATCGGGATCACCCGGCCCTGCACCAAACACAACTACCTGGTGAAGGACGTTGCCGACCTGCCGCGCATCCTGCACGAGGCCTTCCACATCGCCACCTCCGGAAGGCCTGGACCGGTCGTGATCGACATTCCGAAGGACGTGCAGTTCGCCAAGGGCGCCTACCAGGGCCCGGCCGAGGTCAAGCACGCTCACAACTACAACCCGCGCACCAAGGGCGATCCCGGCCGCATCGCCGAGGCCGCGGCGATGATCGCCAAGGCGCGCCGCCCGATCCTCTACACCGGCGGCGGCGTCATCAACGCCGGCCCCGAAGCCGCCAAGCTGCTGCGCGAGTTCTCCGCCCTGACCGGCGCGCCGGTCACCTCGACCCTGATGGGCCTGGGCGCCTTCCCGGCCTCGAGTCCGCAGTGGCTGGGGATGCTGGGCATGCACGGCTCGTTCGAAAGCAACAACGCCATGCACGACTGCGACGTTATGGTGGCGATCGGCGCCCGCTTCGACGACCGGGTGACCGGCCGCCTCGACGCCTTCGCCCCCGGCTCGCGCAAGATCCACATCGATATCGACGCCTCCTCGATCGGCAAGAACGTGCGCACCGACATCGGCATCGTCGGCGACGCGGGCTCGGTGCTCGCCGACCTGATCGCGGTCTGGAAGCAGCGGCACCTTGCGACCGACAAGGCCGCCATGGCCGACTGGTGGAGGCAGATCGACGCCTGGCGCGCCCGGGACTCTTTCCGCTATGCGCCGGACACCAAGCTGATCAAGCCGCAGTACGCCATCCAGCGGCTCTACGAGCTGACCAAGGACCGCGACGTCTACATCACCACCGAGGTCGGCCAGCACCAGATGTGGGCGGCCCAGTTCTACCCCTTCGAGGAGCCCAACCGCTGGATGACCTCCGGGGGTCTGGGCACCATGGGCTACGGCCTGCCGGCCGCGGTTGGTGTGCAGATGGCCCACCCCGACAGCCTGGTCATCGACATCGCTGGCGACGCCTCCGTGCAGATGACCATGCAGGAGATCTCGACCGCGGTTCAGTACGAGCTGCCGATCAAGATCTTCATCCTCAACAACGAATGGATGGGCATGGTGCGCCAGTGGCAGCAACTGCTGCACGGCGAGCGCTATTCCCACTCCTATTCGTCCAGCCTGCCGGACTTCGTGAGGCTGGCCGAGGCCTACGGCGGCATAGGCTTCCGCGCCGAGCACCCCGACGAGCTCGACGACAAGATCCGCGAGATGATCGCGGTGAAGAAGCCGGTGATCTTCGACTGCCGGGTGACCAAGGAAGAGAACTGCTTCCCGATGATCCCCTCCGGCAAGGCGCACAACGAGATGATCATGGCCGAGGAGGCCCGCGACCTGGGCTCGATCATCGACGACGCGGGAAAACGGCTGGTGTGAGGCGACGGTCGGTCATTCAATTGACGCTGTGGGAGGCCTAGGATCGCGCCCAGACACGAGGAGGCTCCGATGTCTGACCACGGCCGTTTCATCTGGTACGAGCTGGCGACCTCAAGCGTCGCCGGCGCCAAGGCCTTCTATCCCGGCCTGACAGGCTGGGACCTCGACGAGACTACCGGCGCCGCCATGAACTATACCATCGTCGGCCCGGGCGTGGGCGTGGGCGGCATCGCGGCCATGCAGCCGGACATGGCGGCGGCGGGCGTTCCGCCGCACTGGCTGGGCTATGTCGCCGTGGACGACGCCGACGCGGCCGCGCAGAAGGTCACGGCGCTGGGCGGCGTGGTGCGGGTCGGGCCGATGGACATTCCCGGCATCGGCCGCTTCGCGGTGATCGCCGACCCGACCGGCGCGGCCATCGCCATGATGACGCCGGTTCCGCCGGAGACCCCGCGGCCGCCGCTTGGCCTGGATGCCCCCGGCAACGTCGGCTGGCACGAGCTCTACGCGGGCGATCTGGAGAAGGCCTTCGCCTTCTACGCGGCGATGTTCGGCTGGAAGAAGGATAGCGACATGGACATGGGCCCGATGGGGGCCTACCGGCTGTTCTCCAACCAGACGGGCCAGATCGGCGGGATGATGACCAAGCCCGCCAACATGGCGGTCCCGGCCTGGCTCTACTACGTCAACGTCGGCGACATTGACCAGGCGGCCGCCAGGATCGTGGCCGGCGGCGGCCAGATCATGAACGGCCCGATGGAGGTGCCGAGCGGAGGTTGGATCGTCCAGGCCAGCGACCCGCAAGGGGCGATGTTCGCCGTGGTCGGGAAGAAGTCCTAGGCCGACGCCGCCTAGCCGTGCGCGGGCTTCCGGACGTCGATGTCCACGGTCACGTGGCGGACATGGCCGTCGTCCGACCCGCCCTCCAGCACCACCCGGTCGTGGCCGGCGTAGCCTTCGGCGGCGGTGTAATAGACCTTGCGCCCCGGCGTCTTGCGCCCGTTGCAGACCGATCGCGGATTGCCGGGCGGAAAGGCGACGTAGACCGGCTCCTCGCTGACCCTGACCGCGCCGTGGGCGGGCGCCTGGACCACGGCGAGCGTCGCGCCGGGATGCGGGCTGCAGTCCGGATCGATGCCGGCGCCGCCCCAGATCACGATCTGCGCGCTGCCGATCGCGGCCTTTGAGACGCTGATCTTCTGGTAGCCCTTGGCCTGCTGCCCGACGGGCGCGACCGAAACCACATAGTGGCGCTCTTGCGCTACCGCCGCGCCGCAAAGGACCATGGCGCCGAGGCCAACCGCGCCAAACATCATCGCCCGCATCTGCCGATCTCCCGGATTGCGAAGCGCGACCGTCGCCCGGTCGTCTTACAGTGTTATGTCAGTAGCGTTTCAGCCCGACGTCAACACACGCCCAGCCGCGCCATCACCTCGCGCGGGATCTCATAGTCGGCGACGATGCGCGCGCGGTCGCGCAGGCCCATCACCTCGCGCTGCACCAGGAAGCACCAGACCGCGTCGGCCGCCGCCTTCACCGCCTCGCCACGCCCCTCGCCCTCGTGGGCCTTGAGCGCCGCCAGCGCCACCTCTGCCTTGCGCCCCATCCGCCCCAGCGCCGCGGCCTGTTCCTCGACCAGTTCATAGCGAAGCGCCGCCTCGCCGCTATCAGCCCCCAGGCGCTTCAGGAGGGATTGCGGCATCCGGAGCGACGACATGGGCGGCCATGTTGGCGCTGCGCCGCCGCTGCGCAAGCGGCGAGACCTCACATGCCGTAGAAGAACCGCTCCTCGGCGATCTTGCCGTCCTTGATCGTGTAGAGGGCCGTCTCGTCCATGGTCGTGCGCTGGCCTGTGGCCTTGGGCGTCATGTCCATCTTGAAGCGCACGACGAACTGGTCGCCGTTCACGTAAGGGCCTTCGACCTCCACGCCGTGGACGTCATGGTTGGCGGTCCACCATTCGCCCTTGCCGCGCGCGGCCTCGATGCCGCGGCTGACGGGATCGCCGCCGCCCGGCGCGCCGGCCTCCACGCTTACCACGTCCTTCGCCCAGTATTTCTCGCCGGATTCATCGAACTTGCCCTGCTTCCAGAGCGCGACGAGATCATTGGCGACGTCTTGAGTGGTCATGGCTTTTCTCCCATTCCGGAGCCCCATCCCTAGGCTGCGCCCATGACAGCGTGCTGTCAGCAGCCGCTTGCAGGCCGGCTCATGCTATGAGACGTGCGAGCCGCCCCGGAATCGACAGAGGGGCCGAAAAGGACCGACATGACCGACGCCCAGCCCGCCTCCGTCTATGATCTCGCCCACGCCGACGAGGCCGAGAGCCTGGCGACCTTCGCGGTGCTGGTCGACAACGAGCCCGGCGTGCTGCACCGCCTGGTCGGCCTGTTCGCCGCGCGCGGCTACAACATCGAAAGCCTCACCGTCGCCGAGACCGACCGCCGGGCGCACACCTCGCGCGTCACCATCGTCACCCGCGGCACCCCGCAGGTGCTGGCCCAGATCGAGGCGCAACTGACCAAAATGGTCTCGACGCGTCACGTGCAGGACGTCACCCGCGACCCCAACGGCCTGGAGCGCGAGCTGGCTCTGGTGAAGGTCAGGGGGACCGGCCCGGACCGGGTCGAGGCCCTGCGCGTCGCCGACATCTTCCGCGCCAAGGTGATCGACACCACGCACGAAAGCTTCGTCTTCGAACTCACCGGCGCGCCGGCCAAGATCGACAAGTTCACCGATCTGATGCGCCCGCTGGGCCTCGTCGAGGTCTCGCGTACCGGAGTGCTCTCCATCCAGCGCGGCGTCGAGGCGCTCTGACGGGGGAACCGCAGGGGAGGCGAAGGGACTTTCCAAGACCGTGCGCCGTCTCGCCCTCACATTCCTGCTGCTCCTGATCGCAGCGCCGCCCGTCCAGGCGCAGATCTTTCGCCGGGCCCCCGCCAGTGCAGAGCCGGTCCGCCCGCCACCGCCGGGCACGCCGCCCGCCGAGGCCGAGATCTGGCCCTTCCCGCCGCCGGATCCGAAAGCCTGGTGGGACGAAAAGCGGCCCGCCCCGCCCGAGGCGGCCGATCCGCTGGGCGGCCGTCGCCTCTCCGGCGGCGCGCGTCTCGTGCCCATCGACAGCGGTATCGATCCATCGACCTATCGCCTCTGGGGCCTGACCCCGCTGCAGTGGCAGATCCTGCGCGGCGGCGAGATGATCCTCGAGGCGTGGGTGCGCCCGGCCCGCAGCGTGCGCCAGTCGGTGGTCCGCATCATCGTGCGCCGCGACGGCAAGGCCTTCGTCGAGGCCCGCGCCGGCCTGGCCTGCTGCGAGGCGGGCATCGCGCGCCGCATCGGCTTCGACGCCGAGCTGCCGGCGGGCGAGGCCGAGAAGTTCCTGGCGCTGCGGGCGCTTCCCCTATGGTCCTCACCGCGCGACATTCGGGTGAGCCAGGGGCCGGACCTCGCCGAGGACGTCTGCGTCGACGGCACCGACTACGACCTGACGCTGGTCGTACCAGGCCATTCGCGCTCGCTTCGCCGATCCTGCGACATCGCCGCCATCGGCCAGGCGGCCGATGTGCTCGAGCCGATGCTGCAGGCGGCCCTGGGGCACGATCCGCGCTTCGACGTGATCTTCCCCGGCGGCGGGAGCTTCGCGGCGGCGAAGGACGCCTACCGCGATCTGCTGGCGCACGGCGGGGCGCTGAAGCCCGACCCGCATGGCCGCGCCCAGCCGCCCGGCGTTCAGCCCGGCCCGGACGAGCCTGCGGTTACGCCGCCTGCGCCTCCGCCGGCTGCGCGGCCATCTCCGCCAGGATCCGGCGGCGCACGAAGTAGCGGACGCTGACGTACTGCACGGCGAACAGCGCGATCTTCGAGGCCATCGGTACGACGGCGATGAAGGCGGGCCACAAGGCGGTGAACCAGACCGCGACCGCGATGTTGACCAGCGCCGTCAGGAACATCAGCCCCGCCCACGCATAGCCCCAGGCGATCATCAACGGCTTGCCGTGCTCGCCGGCGACGGGCGGCAGGTAGCGCAGCATCCAGCCGCGCTTCAGCATCACCACGCCGATCGCCAGGTAGATGATGGTCGGCTTGGCCATCAGGAAACGCGCGTCGTTGGTCATAATGCCCAAGGCGCCGAACACCACCACCAGGCCCAGCGAGGCCCACTGCAGGAGTTCGATCTTGCGCTTCAGCGCCTTCTGGATCGCCACCTGGGCGATGCCGATGCCGAGCGCCGCGGCGGTGGCGATCCGCACATCGACCTTCATCGCCACCAGGATCGCGAAGACGATGGTCGGGAAGAAGTCCGAAACCAGCGGCCGCACGGCGTAGAGCAGGTCTTTCATAGAAATTCTCCAGCGAAATCTTGTGCCTGGAAGCCTAGCGGCGGCAAGCCAAAAGCGCCCAGCCCGCTCACGAACTGCGCACGGCGATTGGCGGAAAACGCCGCGCCGTTCGCGCTTCGCGAACAGACGGTTCTTCAATTCCTAACGCCTGCGGCCTATATTGGAGGGGTCAGGGTTCGCCCTGACTATGGAGATAAACGCGCACGCAATAAGCGGACTGGACCCGGGTGCGATTCCCGGCGGCTCCACCAATCTTCCCCGGGTTGTCGCCGGGCAGTGAGGGGCCGATCAGCATCGACAGACGTGTAAAGGTGTTGCTTTCTTCCGGCCTGACCCACCGTTCCGGGTCTTAAACTAACTGCGAACGATAACTTCGCTGGAGAAGTCCGTCTCGCCGCGTAAGCGGTGCGACGTTTCTCACCTAAGCCCTAGGGGTTCAGATCCTTAGGCGGGGCTCGGGAGGCGCCTGCCAACAGAAGCCTCCCACCGTTTTGGGGGCGACCTGCCGGTTCTCAGAGAAGCCGGCAGGTCGCCCTTTTCGTTTCGCGGCCCCTTTTCGTTTCGCGACCGGGGCCAAGCCGCCTTGCTTGTCGCGGCTCAGGCGCTAGGTTCGCGGACGCGTTTGTTCGGAGACCCCATGGCCCAGGACCCGCCGGCCCAGGACTTGATGCGCTATGAGGCGATGGCTCAGGACGCTTTGCGGGGGGTCGTGAAGGCCGCCCTCAAGCGCGCCGCGGCGCCGGAAGGCCTGCCGGGCGCCCACCACTTCTACATCACCTTCAAGACCGAGGCGCCGGGCGTTTCCGGCCCGCCAGACCTGTTGGGCAAGTACCCGGATGAGATGACCATCGTCCTGCAGCACCAGTACTGGGACCTGGCGCCGGGCGAGACCTTCTTCTCGGTGACCCTGCAGTTCGGCGGCTTGCCGAAGCGGCTGAGCGTTCCCTACGCCGCGGTCACCCGCTTCTACGATCCGAGCGTGCAGTTCCTGCTGCAGTTCGAGGCGCCGGCCGGCGAGGCCAAGGCCGCCGAGCCGGAAGCCCGGCCTGTCGCCACCGACGCCGAGTCCCTGCCCGCCGACGGCGAGGCCAAGATCGTCTCCCTCGATCAGTTCAGGAAGAAGTGAGCCGCCCAGGATGAGCGAGCAGACGACCTCGGAAGCGGAGGGCCTCACCGACGCCGCCATCCTGGAGCGCTTCCTGCGCACCAAGAACCAGCCGACCGGCTCGCAGACCCTGGGCTTCAGGATGCTATCGGTGAGCCAGGCGACCCGAACGGTCGAGGTGGAGTTCGAAGCCAGGGCCGAGCTGCTGCTCAATCCGATGAAGCAGATCCAGGGCGGCTATCTCTGCGCCATGCTGGACGAATGCATGAGCGTCGCCTGCATGGTGGCCTCGGGCATGACCGCCGTCGCGCCGACGCTCGAGATGAAGACCAGCTTCTTCCGCCCGGGGATGCCCGGCAAGCTGCGGGGCGTGGGGCGTGTGGCCAAGTGGGGCCGCCAGGTCGCCTTCACCGAGGGCGAGCTCTACGACGCCGAGGGCCGGCTCCTGGCCAAGGCGACGGGCACGGCGATCCCGACTCCATTCCAGACCTACAAGAAATAGCGGTGCGGCGGCTCGCGCGCCTGGCCGGGTTGCTCGCGGGCCTGCTGCTCGCACACCCCGCGCCGGCCGCCGCGGCCTCGATGTTCGCAGACTGGAGTGCGGTGGTCGTCGCCGGCGACTGGCACGCCCATTCCGGCGGCCCTTCGGAAGCTTTCGACAACGCCCGCCGCGACGTGTCCCTGGCGCTGGAACAGGCCGGCTTCTCCGCCCAGAACCTTCGCCAGTTCTCGGTGCGGCCGGAGCGCTACAAGGAGCCCGGTCTGCTGAAATCCGCGCCGCGAGCGATCTACGACACCCTCGTCGACCTGACGGCCAGGGCGCAGGGCGGATGCCTGGTCTACTTCAGCTCGCACGGGACGCCGCAGGGCGTGATCGTCAATGAGCAGTTCCTGCCGCCGCGCGTGCTCGCCGCCATGCTCGATCAGACCTGCGGCAGACGCCCGACGGTCGTGATCGTCTCGGCCTGCTTCTCGGGCGTCTTCGTGCCGGCGCTGGCCAGCGCCAATCGCATGGTCCTGACCGCCGCGCGGCCCGACCGCAGCTCCTTCGGTTGCGGCGAAGCCGACAAATATCCCTATTTCGACCAGTGCGTGCTGGAATCGATGCCCGGCGCGCCGGACTTCATCGCCCTCGGCCACACGGTCCAGGCCTGCGTCGCCCGGCGCGAGGCCAAGGAAGGCATGAAGCCGCCGTCGGAACCGCAGCTCTTCATCGGCCCGGCGCTGAAGCCGGTGCTGTCGCTCTATTCCCTGGCCAGCGCCGCACCATCGAAGGCCACCGAACAGAACTAGGTCGCGTGGCGCGCGGGCTTGGAGGGACTCGCTCGGGCGCCCTACAACCGGTTGAGCCTTCCGCTCCGTCCGGGTTTCCTTCGATGCGGTACACCGTCTTCGCCGCCGTCGCCGCTCTGGCGTTCTCGCTCGCCCAGCCGCTCGGCGTGGCGGCGCAGGACGAGCCTCCGAAGGCGGCGCAAGCAACCCCCGCGCCGGCGCTGCCGAAGGCGCCCTTCCCCTATTCCCAGCTTCGTCCCAAGCCCAAGCCGAGGCCGAAAGCCCCGGCGGCGGCGACACCAAGGCCGAAGTCTCCCACGCCCGCGGGAGAAGCCTCCAAGCCGCCGCCGCCCCAGGCGGCTGCCGCAGCCGTCTCGACGCCCGCCGCCGCCCTCGCGCCGCGCCCCGCGACGCCCGCGCCCGCCACGCCGCCGGTCCAGGTCGCCAGTGGCGCGAAGCTGAGCCCTGGCCAGCCGATCCCGCCGGCCGAGCTGGACGCCTTCGTCGACGGAATGGTGAAGGACGCCATGAGCCGCGAGCACATCGCCGGCGTCGCCGTCTCCGTGGTCCAGAACGGTCAGGTGGTGCTGAAGCGCGGCTACGGCTTCGCCGGCCTCAACCCCAACCGGGCCGTCGATCCGGATCGCACCCTTTTCCGCGTCGGCTCGATCTCCAAGACCTTCACCTGGATCGCCCTGATGAAGGAGGTCGAGGCTGGCCGCATGCGGCTGAACCAGCCGATCAACCTCTACCTTCCGGAAAGGGTGCAGGTTCGCGACCAGGGCTATGACCAGCCGGTGCGCGTGGCCAATCTGATGGACCACTCCGCGGGCTTCGAGGACCGTGCGCTGGGCCAGCTTTTCGAGCGCAACTACAACCGCGTCCGCCCGCTCGACGTCTACCTGCGCCAGGAGAGGCCGCACCGGGTGCATGCGCCAGGCGCCGTCTCCAGCTATTCGAACTACGGCGCGGCGCTCGCCGGAGAGGCGGTGGCCTACACCGCCGGCCACCCCTACGAGCGCCTGATCGAGGACGAGATCCTCACACCGCTGGGCATGAGCCATACCACCTTCCGTGAGCCGCATGAGCCTAAGGCGGGCCTGCCGGGACCGATGCCCGCGGCGCTGGTGGGCGACGTCTCCGACGGCTACCGCTGGACGCCGGTGGGCTTCGTGCGCCGCGACTACGAGTTCATCGGCCAGATCGCGCCGGCCGGCGCGGCCTCCTCGACCGCCGGCGACATGGCCCGCTACATGCTCATGCAGCTCGCGGGCGGCCAGTACGCGGGTCGGGCCATCTATGGACCGGTCGCGGCCCAGGCGTTCCGCACGCCGCTTCGGGCCACTCCGCTCGGCATCAACGGCTGGGCGCACGGCTTCATGGTCTTCGACCTGCCCGGCGGCCATCGCGGCTACGGCCACGGCGGGGCGACGCTGTCGTTCTTCTCGAACATGGTGGTGGTCCCCGACCTCAACCTCGGGATCTTCATCTCCACCAACACCGACACCGGCCGGCCGCTCTCGGGGCGGCTGCCCGACCGGATCGTGCAGCACTTCTACGCACCGGCCGACCGCTTCCCGCGCCCGGGCGCCCCGGAGCTGGCGCAACGGCGCAGCGACTTCGCGGGCTACTACCTGACCACCCGGCGCGCCTATTCCGGCCTCGAGGGCTTCGTGGACCAGTTGACGGGCGGCGCGAGCGTCAGCGTCACCCACGACGGCCGGCTGGTCACCGCGGACGCCGGCGGCGTCAAGACCTGGGTTCCCGAGGCCGCGCCGGGCGACGGCCGCTTCATCGCCACGCAGGGCGCGGAGCGGATCGCCTTCGACCTCGACAGCGGCGGCGGCGCGCGCGCCTTCCACGTGGCGAGCGGCACGCAGCTCTTCGAGCGGGCGCCCGTCTGGCGCAAGCCTCAAACCCTCGCGCTCCTGGCGGCGCTCGCGGCCGCCGCGGCGCTCACCACCCTGGCCGGGGTCGTAGTGCGCAACCGGCGCGAATTCCGCGAGAACCAGGTGCAGAGCCGCGCCAGCCTGGTGCAGAACATCCAGGCGGTGCTGTGGCTGCTGGTTCTGGTGCTGTTCGGGACCTGGGCGTCGAAGACCGGCGACCAGGCCGCCATCATGTACCGCTGGCCCGGCGTCCTGATGATCACAGCCTCGGCCTGCGCCCTGGTGTCGGCCGGCCTGACGGTCACGACCCTCATCGCCCTGCCGGCGATCTGGCGGGGCGGGCGGCGGGTGGACTCATGGACGCACCTGCGCAAGGCCTTCTTCAGCGTCACGGTGCTGATCTACGCCGCCTTCTCCGTGGAGCTGGCGCTCTGGGGCGCGCTCAGCCCCTGGAGCGGCTGATCGCGGCCGTCGCGATCGGCTCAATACGGCTCCGCTTAAACCCCGCGTTTACCAAGCACTGGGTAAATCCTGCCTAGCGGTAGGCAATCGACGTCCCTCCGCCTGATTTCGTGCCTGCGGAAGGACGCCTGCGTTGAACCAGCTACTGGCCGCGCTTCAGAGGTTCGGGATCGGCCGCCTGGCCGCGATCCTCGGCATCGGCGCAGGCGTGGCGGCGGCCCTCTTCGCGCTCACGCTCGGCCTCGGCCAGCCCAAGGCGCTGCTCTATTCTAACCTCGACCTCAAGGAAGCCGGCTCCATTACCCAGGCCCTCGATCAGGGCGGCATCAAGTACGAGGTGAAGGGCGACGGCTCGACGATCCTGGTGCCCCGCGACCAGGTGGCCTCGACGCGGCTGATGCTGTCGTCCAAGGGCCTGCCGACGGCCGGCTCGGTGGGCTACGAGATTTTCGACTCGACCAGCGCCATGGGCCAGACGGACTTCGTCCAGCAGCTCAACCGCCAGCGCGCCCTGGAGGGCGAACTCGGCCGCACGATCCGCGCGCTCGACGGCATCACCGCCGCGCGCGTCCACCTGGTCCTGCCCAAGCGCCAACTCTTCGAGGAGGAAGCCGAGCAACCCTCCGCGGCGGTTTCGATCGGCGTCGGCGGGCGAGAGCCTAGTCCCGATCAGGTGCGCGCCATCCAGAACCTCGTGGCCGGCGCCGTCCCCAACCTGAAGCCCGACCGGGTCACCGTGGTCGACCAGCACGCCAAGACGCTCTCCGGCGGCGACACCGGCATGGCCGCCGAGGCCGACGGCCGCAAGAGCGAGGTCGAGCAACGGATCGCCAAGCAGGTGAAGGCGCTGGTGGAAGGCGTCGTCGGCGCCGGCAAGGTGCGGGTGAACGTCACCGCCGACGTCGACCTGGCTCACGTCACCGAGCAGAAGGAAACCTTCGACCCCGACGGCCAGGTGGTCCGCTCGGAGAGCACCACCGACGAAAAGTCCAGCGAGGGCTCCGGCTCCTCCGACGGGCAGACCTCGGCCGCCGCCAACATCCCCGGCCCGCCCAAGATCGGCGGCAACTCCGAGAACAGCAACAGCAGCAGCGGCAGCCAGCAGTCCACCACCAACTACGAGATCAGCAAGACCGTGCGCACCTCGGTCACCGAGCCCGGCCAGGTGAAGAAGATCGCCGTGGCGGTCGCCGTCGACGGGGTCACCGCGCCGGCCGGCAAGAACGGTAAGCCGGGCGCCTACACGCCGCGTTCGGCGGCCGAGATGGCCCAGATCGACAGCCTGGTGCGCACCGCCGTCGGTTTCGACAAGGACCGCGGCGACCAGGTCACCGTGGTCAACGTCCGCTTCCCCACCGCCGACGACGCCGAGGGCGTCACAGCGGCCAACCCGCTGATGGGCTTCGACAAGAACGACATCATGCGCATCGCCGAGCTTGCGGTGATGGCCGTCGTCGCGGTGCTGATGATGCTGTTCATCGTCCGCCCGCTGCTGAAAGGCGCCATGGGCGGCGCCGGCGGGCCGATGACGATGCTGGGCGGGCCGCAGGGCCAGCGCATCGCCACCTCGCCGGACGGCCAGCCGATGCAGCTCGCCATCGACCCGGCCACCGGCCAGCAGATGGCCCTGCCCGCGCCGGGCAACGAGCACCTTGAGCAGAAGATCGATATCGCCCGCATCGAGGGCCAGGTGAAGGCCAGCTCCGTCAAGCGGGTCGCCGAATTCGTCGACAAGCACCCGGAGGAGTCGGTTTCGATCATCCGTAGCTGGCTGCACGAATCCGCATGAACGCCCGGGTCGGAAAATCCAAGGCGATCATCGACTCCGCCAAGCTGAGCGGCCCTGAAAAGGCGGCCGTGATCCTGCTGGCGCTGGGCGAAGACCACGCCGGCGTCTGGCGCCAGCTCGACGAGGAGGAGATCAAGGTGATCTCCCAGGCCATGGCCGGCCTCGGCCAGGTGACGTCGAACGTCGTCGAGGATCTTCTGGTCGAGTTCGTCTCGGGCATGGGCGGCGGGGCGATCACCGGCTCGGTGGAGCTCACCCAGAAGCTGCTCGCCTCGATCATGCCGGGCGAGAAGGTCGACACCCTCATGGAGGAGATCCGCGGTCCGGCGGGCCGCACCATGTGGGACAAGCTCGGCAACGTGAACGAGGCGGTGCTCGCCAACTACTTGAAGAACGAATACCCGCAGACGGTCGCCGTCGTGCTGTCGAAGATCAAGTCCGAGCACGCCGCGCGCGTGCTCACCTGCCTGCCCGAGGACTTCGCGCTGGAATGCGTCACCCGCATGCTGCGCATGGAGCCGGTGCAGCGCGAGATCCTCGACAAGATCGAACAGACGCTCCGCACCGAGTTCATGTCGAACCTGGCGCGCACCTCCAAGCGCGACAGCCACGAAATGATGGCCGACATCTTCAACGCCTTCGACCGCCAGACCGAGACCCGCTTCATCACCGCCCTGGAAGAGCGCAACCGCGAGGCGGCCGAGCGTATCCGCGCCCTGATGTTCGTCTTCGAGGACCTCTCCAAACTCGATCCGGGCGGCGTCCAGACCCTCCTGCGCACCGTCGAGAAGGACCAGCTGGCGCTCGCGCTCAAGGGCGCCTCCGATGCGCTGCGCGAGATGTTCTTCACCAACATGAGCGAGCGCGCCGCCAAGATCATGCGCGAGGACATGGAGACCATGGGCCCGGTCCGCCTGCGCGAGGTCGAGCAGGCCCAGATGGCCATGGTGCAGGTCGCCAAGGATCTCGCCAACAAGGGCGAGATCGTCCTCGTGGGCGCCGGCGGCGACGATGACGAGCTGGTGTACTGATGAGCCAGCCACACGAAAAATTCCTGTTCGGCACGGTCTTCGAGCCGACCGGCGAAGTGATCGCAGCCGCGCCGCGCCCTAAGCGCAGCTATTCCGCCGAAGAGGTCGAGCACATCCGAGCCGCGGCGCAGGCCGACGGCGAGGCCCGCGCGCTTGCGAGCATCGCCAATCGCCAGGCCCAGGCGCTGGCGGTCATCGCGTCTGCGACCCGCGAAGCGCTGCCGCGGCTGGCGGAGGTCGCCCACTCCCACCGCGTCGGCTCGGCGGAGCTGGCGCTGGCCTGCGCCCAGGCGATCGCCGCCGCGGCGCTGGAGAAGTTCCCACATGCGCCGGCGCGCGCCGCGCTCGAATCCCTGGCCCGCGAAATCGAGGCCGCGCCGCGCCTGATCCTGAGCGCCGACGCCGACCTCGCCCAGGGCCTGCAGGCCGTGCTCGAGGAGACGGCCCTGGCGGTGGGCTATCCCGGCTCAATCCAGGTCCGCACGGACCCGAGCGCCTCGCCGCACGCCTTCACCCTCGACTTCGGCGACGGGGCGGCAAGCTTCGACCCGACCGCCGCCGCCGAGCGCGTTTCCCAGGCCCTGCATGCGGCGCTCGCCGCCGAAGGCCTGCACGCCGAACCCCTGATCCCTGGCGGTGAGACCACCGCGCCCGACAGCCCGACATCCGAAAGCTAGGCCATGTCAGAGACCCCCGACGCACCCGCCGAGGAAGCCGGCGCCGAACTCAAACTGGACGAATTCGCGGCCGGCGAAGGCCCGCTGGCGGAGACCTCCGACGAGGACAAGACGGCCACCGACCTGGCGCCGGTGTTCGACGTGCCGGTCAACATCTCCGCCGTGCTCGGCCGCGCCAGCCTCTCCGTCGCCCAGCTCCTGCAGCTCGGCCAGGGCAGCGTGCTGGAGCTCGACCGCAAGGTCGGCGAGGCGATCGACATCTATGTGAACAACCGCCTGGTGGCCCGCGGCGAGGTCGTCATCGTCGACGAGCGCCTGGGCGTGACCATGACGGAAATCATCAAGGACGGCGACGGCCAGGCTTGAAGCCTGACGTCTGAGGGAGAAGAGCGATGCGACTACTCGTCGTCGGAAAACTGAACGGACAGCTCTCCACCGCCGTGAAGATGGCGATGAGCGCGGGCGCCAAGGTCAGCCACGTGGAGACCATCGCCGCGGCGACGCATGCGCTGCGAGCCGGCCAGGGCGCCGACCTGATGATGGTCGACTACGAGCTCGACATCGCCGCCCTCATCGCCGCCAACGAGGGCGAGCGCATCCGGGTGCCGGTGGTGGCCTGCGGCGTCGGCGCGGGCGCCGCCGGCGCGGCCGCCGCCATCCGCGCCGGCGCCAAGGAGTTCATCCCGCTGCCGCCGGACGCCGAGCTGATCGCCGCGGTGCTGGCCGCCGTCGCCGACGACAACCGCCCGATGGTCGTGCGCGACCCCTCCATGCAGGCGATCATCGGCATGGCCGACCAGATCGCGCCCTCCGACGCCTCGATCCTGATCACCGGCGAAAGCGGCGTCGGCAAGGAGGTCATCGCCCGCTACGTCCACCAGAAGTCGCGCCGCGCGGCCAAGCCGTTCATCTCCGTCAACTGCGCCGCGATCCCGGAGAACCTGCTCGAAAGCGAGCTGTTCGGCCACGAGAAGGGCGCCTTCACCGGCGCGGTGGCCCGCCGGATCGGCAAGTTCGAGGAGGCCAACGGCGGCACCCTGCTGCTTGACGAAATCAGCGAGATGGACGCGCGCCTGCAGGCCAAGCTGCTGCGCGCCCTGCAGGAGCGCGAGATCGACCGGGTCGGCGGCGCCAAGCCCGTCAAGGTCGACATCCGCATCCTCGCCACCTCCAACCGCGACCTCGCCCAGGCGGTGAAGGAAGGCGCGTTCCGCGAGGACCTGCTCTACCGCCTGAACGTCGTGAACCTGCGCTTGCCGCCGCTGCGCGAACGTCCGGGCGACGTGCTGGCGCTGGCCGAGCATTTCATCCGCAAGTACGCCGCCGCCAACGGCATGCCCGAGCGCCCGCTTTCGGCGGAGGCCAAACGCCGCCTCGCCAGCCACCGCTGGCCCGGCAATGTGCGCGAGCTGGAAAACGCCATGCATCGCGCGGTGCTGCTGGCGACCGGCGCGGAGATCGAGGAACAGGCCATCCGCCTGCCCGACGGCCAGCCCTTCGCCGCCGCCGACCCGCACGCCCGCGCCGCCCAGGCCGCATCGCTGGCCGCCGAGACCGCCAGCCGCAGCTACGTCGGCCAGACCGTCGCCGCCATGGAGCAGCAGCTGATCCTCGACACCCTGGAGCACTGCCTGGGCAACCGCACCCACGCGGCCAATATCCTGGGCATCTCGATCCGCACCCTGCGCAACAAGCTCAAGGAATACACCGAAGCCGGCGTCTCCGTGCCCGCGCCCCAGATGGGGGCGGCAAGTGCGGCCTGACCAAGAATCCGCTCATCCCGGCGAACGCCGGGACCCAGATGGCGCCGCCGCGTTGTGGGTTCTTCGAACGCTGCGCCAGATCGGGTCAGCACCTGAGTCACGAGTCCGGATCCCGGCCTTCGCCGGGATGAGCGGCCTCTGACGAATGGCCGACGCGTCGATCCCCTCAGGCCGGCTAGGCCAGGCCCCCAGCGCGCGCGACGTGCTGGGTTGGGTGGCGCGTGGGGAAGTGGCCCTGGCGCTGGGCGTGGTCGGCATCGTCGTCCTGCTGATCATCCCGATCCCGTCGATGATGCTGGACCTGTTGCTGGCGATTTCGATCACCAGCGCCGTCCTGATCCTGATGACTTCGCTACTGATCAAGAAGCCGCTGGAGTTCACCGGCTTCCCGATGGTGCTGCTGGTCACCACCCTCTATCGCCTCGCGCTCAACATCGCCTCGACGCGCCTGATCCTCGGCCACGGCCACGAAGGGGTCCATGGCGCCGGCCACATCATCGAGGCCTTCGGCAAGCTGATGATGGGTGGCAGCTTCGCCATCGGCCTGATCGTCTTCGCCATCCTGGTGATCGTGAACTTCGTGGTGATCACCAAGGGCTCGGGCCGCATCGCCGAGGTCGCCGCCCGCTTCACCCTCGACTCCATGCCGGGTAAGCAGATGGCCATCGACGCCGACCTGTCGTCAGGCCTGATCGACGAAGCCGAGGCCAAGAAGCGCCGCAAGGAGCTGGAGCAGGAATCGACCTTCTTCGGCTCCATGGACGGCGCGTCCAAGTTCGTGCGCGGCGACGCCGTGGCGGGCCTGATCATCGTGGCGATCAATGTGATCGGCGGCATCCTGATCGGGGTGCTGCAACACCACATTCCAATCGCCCAGGCGGCCTCGACCTACACCATCATGACCATCGGCGACGGCCTGGTCAGCCAGATCCCGGCGCTGATCATCTCCATCGCCGCCGGCTTCCTGGTCTCCAAGTCCGGCGTCGAAGGGTCGGCCGACAAGGCGCTGGTCACCCAGCTCGCCATGAACCCGGTGGCGCTGGGCATGGTCTCGGCCGCGGCCGGCGTCATCGCGCTGGTGCCGGGCATGCCGATCGCGCCCTTCGCGGCGATCTCAGTCGGCGCGGGCGCGCTCGCCTGGCGCCGTTCGCAGACCGCCAAGGCGCCGCCGCCCGTCGAGATCCAGGCCGACGTCGAACCCGTCGAGGAGCCGATCGCCCAGACGCTGGCCATCGACGAGATCAAGATCGAGCTGGGCTACGGTCTCCTGGGCCTGATCAACGACCTCGAGGGTCGCCGGCTCACCGACCAGATCAAGGCGCTGCGCCGTACGCTGGCCGCCGACTTCGGCTTCGTCATGCCCAGCGTCCGCATCCTCGACAACATGCGCCTGCCCAGCCAGGGCTACGCCATCCGCATCAAGGAGATGGAGGCCGGTTCCGGCGAGGTGCGGCTGGGCTCGATGATGGCCATGGACCCGCGTGGCGGCCAGGTGGAGCTCCCGGGCGAGCATGTCCGCGAACCCGCCTTCGGCCTGCCGGCCACCTGGATCGACGAGAGCCTGCGCGAGGAGGCGACCTTCCGCGGCTACACCATCGTCGACCCCGCCACGGTGCTGACCACGCACCTGACCGAGATCCTCAAGGAGAACATGCCGGACCTGCTCTCCTATTCGGAGGTGCAGAAGCTCCTGAAAGACCTGCCGGCCGAGCAGAAGAAGCTGGTCGACGACCTAGTGCCCACGATCGTGACGGTGGCCACCATCCAGCGGGTGTTGCAGGCCCTGCTGCGCGAGCGCGTCTCGATCCGCGACCTACCGGCGATCCTGGAAGGCATCGGCGAGGCCATGCCGCACACCGCGTCGGTCACCCTGCTGGTCGAGCAGGTCCGCGCGCGCCTGGCCCGCCAGCTCTCCTTCGCCTATCGCGGAGACGACGGCGCCCTGCCGATCGTCACGCTCACGGCCGATTGGGAGAACGCCTTCGCCGACGCCCTCATCGGCCAGGGCGACGACAAGCAACTGGCGCTGGCGCCCTCGCGCCTGCAGGACTTCGTGCGCGGCGTGCGCGAGACCTTCGAGCGGGCGGCGCTGGCCGGCGACTCGCCCGTCCTGCTGACCAGCCCCGGCATCCGCCCGTACGTCCGCTCGATCATCGAGCGGTTCCGCGGCCAGACCCCGGTCATGAGCCAGAACGAGGTCCACCCCCGCGCCAAGCTGAAGACCGTAGGCACGATCTGAGAGCCCGCGCCCGGCAGCGTGGCGCATCGCCGGCATACACTGGCCCGAGCCGCCCGCGCGCCATTGCCGCCGCCGGCCCGGGCTGGTAGCGGTGCGGGCGACGGAGCGGTGGTAAGGCTCCGCCGCAAGTCTTGGGAAACGGATGCCGCGCGCACTCAACCGACCAAAGGGAACGGGCTCCGCGGTCCTGTGGGACCTGCTCACCTTCGAGCACCTGATGACCAGCCAGGTGATCCACATCATCTACTGGGCGGGCCTGGCCCTCATCGCGCTCGGCGCCTTCGGGACCATCGGCGCCGCCGCCGGCGTCGCGATCCGCGACCCCTTCCCGTTCGGCCTGTTGCTGGCGATCCCGGTCGTCATCGGCGGCCTGCTGGTCATGGGCGCCCTTGTCCTGCTTTGGCGCTCGTTCTGCGAATTCTACGTGGCGATCTTCAAGATCAGCGAGGACCTGGCGGTGCTTCGGTCCGGCCTGGAGAGCGAACGTCCCGCGCCGCCGCCGCCCGCACGCACCCCGCGCGCGCCCGGCGCCTAGGCCGCGGCGCTCCGATTTCTCCTCTCCCCCGAGCTTCGCGAGAGTGGGAGAGGTCGGGAGGGCGCGGCGCAGGCCTTGAGCCTGCTGCGGCGATGCGTCGAGAATCCTTGGCCTCTCGGCGGCGAGGTTGAAAGATCGAGACGCCCTCTCCTGACCTCTCCCTCTCGCTTCGCGGAGGAGAGGATTGGCGCCGCGAAATCCTAGGCCCTCAACCCACCTTGCGCCGCCGCGCGGCGCGCATCCCGGCCTCGTCGAGTTCGGCGGTTTCGCGACGTCGAGCTTCCTTGGCCGCGGTCAGGCGCATGCTCTCGGCGACCTGCTCGTACTTCTTCTGCTCTTCGAAGGCCTCGCCCAGCGCGTCGCGGGCGCCGCGCTCTTCGGCGAGGATCGCGTCGATCTCCGCCTGCACGGCGGCCTTGCGCACGCGCAGCCCCTCCGCATAGCCCAGCAGGTACCAGCCCGCCTGGGCGTCCTCCTTGGCGCGCCTGGCCTCCGCCTCGCCCTCGGCGTGCAGGATCGCAAGCTTCGTCTCGGCCGCCGCGAGACGCCGGGCGATCTCGGCGAGTTGCTGCTGGCGGGTCTCGACCTCGAACGTCGCAAGCTTGATGAGGGAGTCCGACCAGCTCATGCGGGCACGCTATCCAGAATGGCGTCCAGCCGCTCGAACCCGGCGTCCAGGCTGGTCACTTCGTCCTTGTCCTGCGCCAGGAAGGCCTCCAGCGCGGGATTGAGCGCGATGGCCCGGTCGACCAGCGGGTCGGCCCCGGTGCGGTAGGCGCCGATGCGGATCAGCTCCTCCATGTTGGCGTAGGCCGAGAGCGTCTGGCGCGCCTGCTTGACGATCTCGCGCTCCTGCGGGCCGTGACAGCCGGGCATGGTCCGGCTGATCGACTTCAGCACATTGATCGCTGGGAAGCGGCCGCGCTCGGCGATGGCGCGCTCCATGACGATGTGACCGTCCAGGATGCCGCGCACCGCGTCGGCGATGGGTTCGTTGTGGTCGTCGCCGTCCACCAGCACGGTGAAGATGCCGGTGATCGGCCCGGCCCGCGTCCCGTCCGGCCGGATCGGTCCCGGCCCGGCGCGCTCCAGCAGTTTCGGCAGCTCGGTGAAGACGGTGGGCGTATAGCCCTTGGTGGTCGGCGGCTCGCCCGCGGCCAGGCCGATCTCGCGCTGGGCCATGGCGAAGCGGGTCACGCTATCCATCAGGCACAGCACTTCCATGTCCTGGTCGCGCAGATATTCGGCGATGGCCATGGTCATGTAGGCGGCCTGGCGGCGCTTCAGCGCCGGCTCGTCGGAGGTGGCGACGACGACGATGGCGCGCTTCAGGCCCTCTTCGCCGAGCGTCTCCTCGATGAACTCGCGCACCTCGCGGCCCCGCTCGCCGATCAGCCCCACCACGACGGCGTCGCAGTCGGCGTTCTTGGCCAGCATGGAGAGCAGCACCGACTTGCCGACGCCGGAGCCCGCGAACACGCCCAGGCGCTGGCCGCGGCAGCAGGTGGTGAAGACGTTCATGGCGCGCACGCCCATGTCGAGCCGCTCGCCGACCCGGGCCCGGGCATGGGCCGACGGCGGCGGCGCGCGCAGCGGATAGGCGGCCAGGCCCTGGGTGAGCGGTCCCTTGCCGTCGATCGGCTTGCCGAAGGCGTCGACCACGCGGCCGAGCCAGGCTCTGGTGGGCCGCACGGCCGAGCCCCGCGGCTCGATGCGGATCTCCGCGCCCGGGGCCACGCCCTCGACGGGACCGAACGGCATCAGCAGCGCACGGGTGTCGCGGAAGCCCACCACCTCCGCCGACAGCGGCTTTTCGCCGTAGCGAAGGATCTCGGCGCGGGCGCCGACGGCCAGGCGCGTCAGCCCGCCGCGAGCCTCGATCAGGAGGCCGTTCACGGCGGCCACGCGGCCGGCGACGGTCAGGGGATCGAGCCGCTCGACCGCGGCCACAAGACTCTTCAAGAACAGCCCTCGAATTCCAGGCCGCAGAATCCCGCTGTCACGCTTAAGGGGTGGTGAAGATCAGCGCAGCGCCCTGGCGAATTTCAGGGCCTGCTTGGGGTGCTTGGCGGCGAGCTTCGCCGCGGCCAGCGGACGGCGCTTCACCGCGCCGATCACCGCTGGGCGCCCGGCCCGCGCCAGCTTCGGCCGCGCCGCCGCAGCTGCCCCCGAAGCCGCCTGCGCGATCTTGCCGCGGCCGAACCACAGGGCGACGCCCGCCAAGGCCAGCACGCCGAGCCCAGCCAGCAGGCCCGGATGCTTCTTGGCCTCCGTCGCCACGGTCAGGCGCTTGCCGTGGCTCGCCACCACCATGTGGCCCATCGGCTTGGTGACGGCGTGCAGCGCCGCCTCGGCTGCGGCCTGGGCGGGGCTGTCGTGGCGCCAGTCGCTGGGCAGGCGGATCATCGTCGCGGCGACCTTGCCACCCGCCTCGCGAAGCGCGGCCCGCGCCGCCTTGTCGACGCTTCGGCCAAAGCCCACCAGGGCGGCGGCGTCGCCCTCGTCGTTGGTCAGGTGCGAGGCGAGCGCCTGGGCGACATGCGCCAGCGCCGCCGGCGTCGCGCCGGCCTCGATCCAGCTGTCGATCCGGCCGAACCGCGCCGCGGCGGCCCGCGCCACCCGCTCGCAACCCTCCGCCGTGACGACGTCGCCGGCCACCGGATGGCACCGGCCGTTCGCCTTGCTAAGCTCCTCGCAAAGCCGGCGCACGGCCTGCTCGTCGGGCGAGGCCACGACGACGGCCGCGCCGGCCTTGGCCGCCAGCCGCGCCGCCTCGGCGCCGATTCCCGAACCGGCGCCGCTGACAACGACGACCTGCCCGGCCAGGGGCTTGAACGTTCCGCGCATGAATCCTCCCGACGTCACAATTGGAATCTGGGGATGAAACGGGCGACGCCAAGGGGCTGTTCCGGACCCCCGGTTCGCGCGGCCTGTCCAATCACAAAAGATTCAACAGCCCTGCGACTCGTTGGCCGTTCAGCCTCGCTTGCAGCGGAATCCGCATCAGATTAACGATTCGGCTCGGACGGACACTTCCAATTAACCAGTCTTAAATTAACTCGCAGGCAGGTTAACGGCGAGGTCCAGGGCGGATTCACTGAATTCGCGGGGCAAGCGGGCACGC